>ULNW01009854.1_pt1 | contig 14101 bp, 10 predicted proteins | sample 1952021 | NCBI WGS metagenome assembly ULNW01 (sample SAMEA4835587, study PRJEB28245) | human gut metagenome | biome: gut microbiome; material: fecal sample | place: Denmark | collected 2008 | reverse complement strand
TCCGTCAGCAGACTGGTATACTGTAAATGACATTGTTCCTGCTTCTATTGCCTTACAGCCATCGCTTGTCGCATCAATACCAAGAATTAATATATTACTCTTTCCTGCTTTACGACACGCATCTACTATACCAAGTGCCATAGTATCATTGTTACATATAACAACATCACATTTCTGGTTAGTCTTTAAGAATATATTAAACATTTCCTCTGCTTTTGACTGCTCCCAGTTAGCGTGGTCTTCAAATACATAATTAATCTTCTTTCCAGAAGCGTTAAGTATCTCTTTAACAGCTTTAGTTCTTCCCTTAGTTGCTGAATGGCTTGATGGTCCTTTAATTATAGCAACATTAATCTCTGATGATGATTTTAACTTATCAAGCACATATTCTGCCTGAAACTGTCCTGCTGTGTACTCATCTGAGCCAACATACATATACTTGCCAGCTTTAAGTCTTGATTCATCTGGTGATACATTAAAGAATACAATAGGAATATCTCCTGCGAGAGCTTCAAGCTCTAATGAAGTATCCTTATCTACCATATTACAAAGAATTACATCATAATTCTCTGAAACGGCTTTCTTAATATGCTCAACCTGCTTTTCAATTGAATTATTGGCATCTAATATATCAAGCTGTGCATTATTCTCCTGTGCTGTTTCCTTTGCTTTATTAACTAACTGTGTTCTAAATGTATCAGCCTGTGCCAGTGTCATTAACATTTTTACACTGCTCTTACTGCCTGTTGAAGATGTATTAGTACCAGTGCCACAGCCGGCAACACCTAATACAAGCATTACCAGACATATTAATAAACATAACCTTTTCTTCATTCTATAACCTCTTTTCCAGATATTTTATCTTCTCTATATATGAAACTGCTGTACCTGATTAGAAAGTTGTTCTGCCGAAGCTGCTAATTCTTCTGCTGAGGTTTCCACCTGTCCACTATTTTTAGAAATATTATTAGCCTGTCCTAACATTGACTCAGATGTTGCCATAATCTCATCTGAGCTTGCAGCCTGTTCCTCACATATAGCAGCAACATTAGTAGCAACCTCATCAACACGTCCAATCTTCTCAACAACATTTGCCATAAGTTCATTGGTTGCCTTAATATTATTGAATATTGTATTAAATGTATCTACTGCTGTATGAATTAATACTGCACTGTCACCAATCTCTCCAACACTGTCCCCCGCCTGACTTACAGCATCTTCAACAAGCTTGTTAATCTCTGTGATAAGCTGTGTAATGTGTCCTACAGACTCTGTACTGTTCTTTGCAAGTGAACCTATCTCAGAAGCAACAACTGCAAAGCCTCTTCCTGCTTCTCCTGCTCTTGCTGCTTCAATAGATGCATTAAGTGATAAGAGGTTAGTTTCATCAGCTATATCACCTATAAGCTTAATAATATCGACTATTTCCTTAGAAGCCGAGCCAACTTTATTAACAGCTTCCTCAAGACTTCTTATTGATAACTCAATATTGTTAAGTGCTTCGCTGACGTGTTCCATATCCATTCGTCCTTTTTCGGACACTTCAACTGTCTCACGCATTTTAATATCAACTGAGTCGCCATCGTTCTTAGTTTCTGCGGCAACACCTGCAAGCTGTGTAACATTTTCTGCTATCTCATTAACTGACACTGATAACTGGTCAACTGTGTCGTTAAGTTCACGCATCGACTTAGACTGTATATCTGCCGCAGTATTCATCTCGCCTGATACATTCTTGCTTGAGACTGCCTGCTCCTTTAATCGTACTGATACATCTCCAATCTGGGCTATCATCTGGCGCATAGCCTGAATAAACTTCTGTATGCTCTGTCCCATAACCGCAATCTCATCATTGCCCTTAACATTAACTGATACAGTAAAATCACCAGAAGCCATCTGTGTGATAGCTTTAGTCATATTCTTTACTGGCTTAACTACCACATTAGTCATTCTTTCAACAAGAACACAAAGAACCATTATACATATAATTCCTACAATTATCATAATAGTTCTTAAACGTATAAGCTCTGCAAGTACAATATTCTTAGGAATATATGATACTAATACCCAGTCAGTGCCATCGACCTCTTTAAATACCGTCATGTTACCGTCAATAGTTGTAAAATCATAATCATTAGAATTAAATTGGTTTGCTACCTTCTGATAATATTCACTCTGTCCGGAAGCACCAAGCTTCTGTGATATTAATGAAGATTCTCTGTCAGCAAGTATAACTCCTGTATTCTTATCAACAAGAAATGCCTCTGCATTATCCATATCAATGAAAGAATTGACAATTATAGTAATTCGGTCAAGTGTCATATCTGCTGATATTACCCTTATATTATCAGTTCCGTCATTAAGAATACCTGAAGCACTAATTACATTAACCCCCTCAGCGTTCTTATATGCCGAACCAACAGCCATATTAACCCTTGTAAGGCCTTCCTTATACCATATGCTCTGTACAGGATTGCTCTCCTTCTTAGTTGACTTATCCGCCTTTATAAGATTACCATTAGAGTCAGATACATATAAACCATCTGGATAATTATCATTATAGTTATAATATCCATCAAGAATAGCCTTTAGCTGTGTATCATCTGGGTGAAGATTTTCTATTGTGGTCTTTGCCATCTGGAAAGAAGCAAGGTTCTCACTTAACCAGGCTTCTATCTTAGATGACTGGTTACTTACCGATGACTCCAGCAAATTCTGTGAATAATCTTCAATTATGCCCGCTGATGCCTGATAAGCAATAAGCACAAGTACTGCTACGATAGCAATAACGACTGGCATTATGCTTCCCAAAAGCCTGGCTTTGATTGATATTTTCCTTTGTTTCTTCATAGTTGAAAACCCCTTTCTTATGTATTCAATTGTATATAATTTTCACGCAAATACACTATATTTATTATATCACTTTACAATTATTTAACAATCTTTTTATTACAATTCACTATTGCCATTGCACATATAAACATTGGAAATGTTATCACTTCCAAAATGTTACCTGCACCCTGCACAGCATACACTAAAGCCGCCATTCCAAAGCCTGCAATTATATCTGGCACACCATGCTTTGCTGAATTGACCAATGTATGAATGAAAATAACTAATAAAATAATTACGCCGACACACCCCATCGTAACAAGCATTTGCAGCCATATGCTGTGTGCGTTATCAACTACATTTCCATATAAAATATCCCAGTGGCTGTCTGAATAATAGCTCAGATTCTTTCTAACCGTTCCCTCACCCAATCCGAATATTTTATATATAAATGGATAATTCTTATAGCCATTGATAAGATTACTCCATATGTAACCTCGTCCTGAACCCCAGTTATCTGTTATATAAAATGCTCCAATTTTATTAATATTATCACTAATCACACGGACTATGGCATATATTCCAAATCCACCTGCCATTACACAATATATTATCTGGACTATACGGATTTTAATATTGTCAAGTAGCTTCTGCAATCTGTTATCACTAAGTACTATCAATACATATAACAGCAATAATACTATAATTATGATATTAAATATATTATTAGTTGATATAAGCCCTGACATTATATTACTAAGCTTCCTTACTTTATCCGGAATAATAAGCTTAATACACCCTGCAACACGTCCTGCAAGCAAAACTGCAGTAAGTGTCACTATGTATTTTTTTATTAAAGCCACCGATTTAATTGAATATGGAAACAGAATAACCAGCGGAATTACAACAGCCACAAGTGCCATATCACTGTCGCATATTATAATTCCAATTATTCCAGATATTACTGCAATATAATAGAATATTTCTTTAGCTGCTGTTTCTGCCTTGTAATATGCAGCAATTGCAATAGACAATGTAAGTCCTGTATACATTAATATTTCCAAGCGTTGACATATACACTGTCTGCTCTTTTATAGTAAGATTACTGAACAAATGCAATATATCAATATTCATATAATTAAACACAGCAACCAGATGTACCATAATCGAAGCCGCCAGAATTAATATTACATCTATCTCTTTAAACTCATAACACTCCGAAACTGTCCAATAAAGCAATGCCACTGCAATAAAAAATATCATACCTATATATCTTGAACCTGCACCATATAAGGCTATATTCTTATACGGAGATACAAGATAAGATATTATTGAACTGGCTATCAATAATACCGAATATATAATATGCTTCCTATTCTTTATATTGTAAATTATCTTTATATTGAAGTTTTTCTTTATATCTAAAGACTTCTTTGCCCCAGGATAATCACCAGATATAATTATTCTGAATACAACCTCATTAATAAGCATTGCATTCCAGCCCACAAGTGCAATAATAACAAAGAATACATATCTTGTCTTCGTAACATTATTAAGCTTATCTGTCATAACAAATGGGAATAACACCATCATAAGTATCACGGTAATCTTTCCTATATAATAACGCACATTTTCATATATATTCTGCTTATTCATCTTACTTCTTCCTTTATCCTGTCATCTTATTATATTTGATTATATTATTCATATCTTAATTATTTTATTTATATCTCGCACCACTATATTAAAAACATATTAACATTATATTAAAATACTAAAAAATAAATATACTTAATATTAACATACATTCAGATATTAGTCATAAATATTATCCATAATTATTTTTAATATTTTCTTTTCAAGGATAAATTGTTATGGTATCATAGAAAAAATTTAATAAAAAGGAGACTCAAATGAACGAAAAGACTCAAAATCAGGAAGCTGTTCGTGATGCCCGCCAGCTCGGTATTCCTAAAATGCTTATACTTGGTATACAGCATATGTTCGCAATGTTTGGGGCAACTATACTTGTTCCAATACTTGTAGCAGGATACTTCCAGAGTGCGTGCAATGAACCTTTAACAAGAGGTCTTACAGTTTCTGTAACTTTATTCTGTGCTGGTATTGGTACACTTATATTCCATGTATGTTCCAAATTTAAAGTACCTGCATTTTTAGGCTCATCATTTGCATTCTTAGGTGGCTTCTACACAGTTGCCAACCTAAATACAGGAATATATGCAGATATGAGTTCCAACGATAAAGCCGCTTATGCATGTGGTGGAATAGTTATCGCAGGTTTATTCTATCTTATTGTTGCCCTCATCTTTAAGATTGTTGGTGTCAACAGAGTTATGAGATTTCTTCCACCTGTTGTTACCGGTCCTATCATTATATGTATAGGTTTATCACTTGCTTCATCAGCTATTAACAATGCTTCTACTAACTGGCTTTTAGCCTTTGTTGCATTAGCTGTAATCGTTATATTTAATATATGGGGCAAAGGAATGTTTAAGATTATACCTATTCTTATGGGTGTAGTTATTTCCTATGTATTCGCATTAATACTTAATGCCTTTGGTGTTACTAACCCTGATGGTTCTGCAATACTTAACTTTGCTTCAGTATCATCTGCAAGCTGGGTTGGAATACCTAAGTTCCAGATATGTAAATTCGATATAACTGCTATACTTGTTATGGCTCCTATCGCAATTGCTACTATGATGGAACACGTTGGTGATATGTCAGCTATATCTGCAACTGTTGATGAGAACTTCATCGCAGAGCCAGGTCTTCACCGCACACTTATGGGTGATGGTCTTGCCACAGCATTTGCAGGTTTTCTTGGCGGTCCTGCTAACACAACTTATGGAGAAAATACTGGTGTACTTGAACTTTCAAAGGTTTATGACCCAGCAGTTATAAGAATTGCTGCTGTATTAGCTGTTATACTTTCATTCATCCCTAAGTTCTCAGCTATTATATCAACAATGCCAACTGCTATCATCGGCGGTGTATCATTTATGCTATATGGTATGATATCTGCTATCGGTGTAAGAAATGTTGTTGAAAACAGAGTTGACCTTACTAAGTCACGTAATCTTATAATCGCAGGTGTTATATTCGTATGTGGACTTGGATTTTCTGATGGTCTTACATTCACTATCGGAGAAACACATATCACACTTACAGCACTCGCTATCGCCGCTATTGCTGGTATTATCCTTAATGCAATTCTTCCTGGCAATGACTACAACTTTGGTGTTAATCCAGAAGGTGACCAGAGCCGTGGAGTATATGTAAGCAATACAGACAATAAATAATATCTATATAATAATTGGCACAGGAAAGCAATGAACCATAAATATACATTTGCTTTTTCTGTGCCATTAATACTACAAGAATTAAAAACAGCCCGCCATAATGTATCTTAATCAGGTTAAGATACATTATGACAAGCTGTTTTATATTGAATATTATTATTTAGTACCAAATATTCTATCGCCAGCATCTCCAAGACCTGGGCAGATATAAGCCTGCTCATTAAGCTGTCTGTCCAGATGTCCTACATATATCTGTACATCCGGATGTGCCTTGTGAAGCTTCTCTAAACCTTCTGGAGCAGCTATGATACACATAAATTTAATCTTCTTACCACCATGCTTTTTAATCTGGTCGATTGCATCAACAGCAGAACCACCTGTTGCAAGCATTGGATCTGTAACTACAATAAGCCTTTCCTCAATTGGATCTGGAAGCTTACAGTAATATTCGTGTGGCTCGTGTGTTTCCTCATCTCTGTACATACCAATATGACCAACCTTAGCTGTTGGAACAAGTGCAAGTATACCAGATACCATACCAAGACCAGCTCTTAATATTGGTACAATAGCAAGCTTTCTTCCTGCTATCATTGGTGTCATACAAGTTTCAATTGGTGTCTCAACTTCAATATCTTCAAGTTCAAGGTCACCCATAGCCTCAAACCCTTCAAGCATTGCTATCTCTTCTACAAGCTTTCTGAATTCATTAGTTCCTGTCTTCTTATCGCGAAGTAATGAAATCTTGTGCTGAATAAGAGGGTGTTCAAACACTGTAATATTCTCTTCGTTTCTTAAATCCATATCATTCTCCTTGCCTGTGCGCCGTACGCATTTTGTTTCATTATTTTATATAATACCATATATACAGTATCAGGGTCAAAAGGTATTTTCCACCTGCCATATTTTTCTTTATTTTTACAGCATATTGTGCTAAACTGTCTTATGTTTGTATTTAAACTATATTATAAATCTATGAGGAAAAAAGTTATGGCTAAAAATACATTTTCTGTAAAGAATGATATGCAGTACCTTTTCAAACCTAAGGTATCACTCTCAAAAATCGAACGTAAAAAGAAACGCCGTGCATGGGCTTTCGCTATTGGCTCTGTGCTGGTTCTTATACAGCTTGTCCTGACAGTGTTATTTTTACTAAAAATGTTTAAACTTGATATTCTTCCGTTTAAATATTTATTTATGATTAATATCATACTTATATTATTAGTACTGTATGATTTTACATCACAATTCACGAAATCACACATACTAGGAAAGCTTATATCGGTTATGCTGTCCTGCCTTATATTATTCACATATCTGTTTGCCGCCAAATTTGACTCCGTACTGGACAAACTTGGTGCTGCCAATGTTGAGATAGACATTGTTGATGTGTGCGTGCTTTCAAATGACAAGGCACAGAACTTAAATGATGCAGCTAATTACAAATTTGCCATTAATTCAACTGCAAGCAATGCCAATATCAATACCTCCATTGAAAGCATTAGTTCAGAAACCGGCAAGACAATCAAGCCAACTGAATATACTAACTGGTCTAATCTTGTTAATGCACTTTATGATAATAAAAATATTCAGGCTATCGTTATCAATCACTCTATGATGAGTATTATATCTCAGGAATTTCCTGATTTTGAGGATAGCATAAAGATAATTAAGACTTACGAATACAAAGAAAAGGTTGAACTTGATGCCTCTAATGTAAATGTAAAACGTGATCCTTTCATTATATATGTTTCAGGTATATCAAGTGATGATGGCGAAGATACCAAGCTTGCAAGCAAGGCATTAAGTGATGTTAATATTCTTGCAGTTATCAATCCAGAAACCAAGCAGGTATTACTTGTTACTACACCTCGTGATTCCTATATTAAAATCAGTAATTCATCAGGTGTAACCGGTTATGACAAGCTTGCACATGCAGGTTCTTATGGTGTCGATAAATCTATCGAAGCCCTTGAAAATCTGTACGGAATTAATATTGACTATTATGTAAAGATTAATTTTGCTGGTTCACAGGCAGTTATTGATGCCCTCGGTGGTATTACAATTGAATCAGAGATAGAATTTACCAATGGATGGGAAGCTGCTCCTGTTTCTTACCATTTTGTTCAGGGTGCTAATGAATGTGATGGAGAAAAGGCTATTGCTTTCGCAAGAGAACGTAAAGCCTTTGCAGCTGGTGATTTCCAGCGTGGACGTAATCAGACAGCCGTTATTAAAGGTATTATTCAAAAGGCCACATCACCTGCAATACTTACACGCTACTCAGCAGTTATGGATACAGTTAGTGATATGTTCTTAACAAATATACCTTCAAGTGCAATATCTGACCTTGTAAAGTTACAATTAAGCAACAGCACACCTTGGAATATACAGACATACAGTATATCTGGTAAGACTGATGAATATCGTCATCTTGAGGTATCTAATGTATATGGTGCTTCTATCGTACTTCCATACGAAGAAGATATAAGCACAGCAACCAAGCTTATGAATAAGGTTATCGCTGGTGAAACCTTCGATGTTGACACATACCTTAATTCAGATAACTAATAAGCTTTATTAAATAATATTTAAAATAAACACATATAAATCCCCATTGAAAGCAAACATTTCAATGGGGATTTATATGTTAAATATTAATTTGTCATAGATAATTATATGTCACTACTATAAATATAAAATTATGTCCAGTTATATGTAGTTACATAATAATATCTATATCGCACTACCTGTATCTACTATCTGGTAGGCTTCAATCTTGAACTGGTCTTCTGCACCTATTCCAACAAATCTACAGCCATACATATACTCGTCATTCTCACAAGAATCTCTGTGTAGAATTTCAACTACAACGTAAAGCTTTTCGCCATTAGCAAGAGTTATAACCGTGTCATAAAAAGAATTAACTTTAAAATCATAGCCAGACTTAAATGCTATCCCACCTTTAGATATGTCTACAACGTGAACATCAGCTTTATTTTGAATACGATCTGCGGCATTTACCCCTAGCTGATTAAGTGATACCGTTACATCTATATCTGTTCTCCTTGCTTTTCTCATCTCAGCACCCATATTACATCCATCTCCCATTCAATATAATATAAAATTGTATAATACTTGTATATATTATCACATTATTCGACATATTTCTATTATTTATAATATTTTATTACATTTTTATTAATTTTGTATAAATTAATATTTTATTGTTGTGCTAATTTTACAAGGCGTTTATTCTCGTACATATGCTTATCAGCCCTGTCAAACAATGTTCTAAGCGTACATTCTGTATAATCATCAGAAAATGCCCAGCCATACGCATAACTTATCTTAATATTCTTTCCGTGGTCGTTAAAATCCTCAACCTTTTCCTTTAACTTTTCAAGCACGCCTATAACATCTTCCTTAGGCATATCCCTGATAACTGCAACAAACTCATCTCCGCCATATCTTCCAACAAATTCCTTTGATGGTATGACATTTCTTAATATATTAGCAAAATTAACAATCAACTGGTCACCAACAGAATGTCCTAATGTGTCATTTGCAATCTTCAGATTATTAAGGTCAAACATTATACAAGCAACATTCCTGTCAAGAAATCTTAAATCGTGGAATACCTCTTCACATCTGCTCTTATTAGGAAGTCCTGTATGAGCATCCAGATATGCTTTTTGTTCAAGCACTTTATTCTTTCTTACAATTATAATTGCCTGTATCATCTGAATAATTATAAGTAAAAGCAGCCCTGCCATATCAATAACTGTAATTGTCTCTATAAAATGGATATTGTCGGCTATGCCCTCTGAATATCTTTCTGCCGCAGATACTGTCTGGTCTGCAAGCGAAAAATACATCTCACTCATATCAACAATATCTGAATTATCAACTCCGTTTTCCCTTACATTATTAATCTCATTCTTAAGCTTACCCCAGTAATCAATCTGTATATCAAGCTTCTTCTGGTAGTCTGTATCGCGTAAGCTTACAAGATTATACTCACCATCTTCATACTTCAAATCTGCAAGGACATCATCAAGATATTCTATTAGCTCATCATCGGAATTACCGATAACTTCAAGCTTAACTACCCTCTGTGTTGCACCTCTCACAAGTCCTGCATAATTAATTACTCTTGCAGTTCCCTGAAGATTTTTAATCTCTACCATCATATTAGCAACCAATACAATAAGTATAATAATCAATGCACTCTGTATCATCATATTTACTGTTCTTATCTTACTGTTTTTCTTAAGATCTTTATTAACCATTATACTACCTTCTTAATCTTTATTAGCTCTCAATTAAATATTATAAGTTCTAAACATAAACTGCATTATACAATATACCTTTATACAAGGCAATAGAAGTTTATGAAAAAAGTATGAATAATTAGGGACTAAAGTACTATATCTGTACCTTAGTCCCTGTAGTATTTACTATATATTTATATTTCAAATATAGAATAATATTACATTGCTATAATATAATCAATAATAACAGCATTAAACTGCATAACTATAAGCCCCAGTCTGCCCTGCTGTCTTCCTGCTTAGAAGACACCCCCTCTGCAAGTACCTTTAATTCAAAATGTGCATTTTCTGGAATATCACCTGCATATGTGACATTATTAATCAAACGTGAGGTCATATCCCCCGGTGCAACCGGCACACTATAATAATAATATCTCTCATTATCATCAGATGAAGAATTATCCATATAGAACCAGCTTCCGGTTAAATCTTCATTATCCTGAATATCTTTATTGACATCATCTTTACTCTTTAACTCATTGGCATAAGAATAACTGACCTTGCCCCTCATATCAACAGCGGCTATATTTCCTGCAATTCCTGCCTTAATATTTTCCTTACTGTCATCATATACAATCATAGGTACTAACCTTACTCTCACATAAGTATCAGTTGTTGGATACTCATCCGAATCAATATTCTTTACAGCTATTTCCTTGGTTCTCGTAGTATTGTCGTCTCTAATTCTATCATAAACATCATTAATATTATCCGTAAGCTGTTCACCCATATCTTCATATATTATTATATTATCATCATTGAAGTGCTCAACTACACCTATATTAACCGCCGCACCTGCGAACTGGTTAGCCACTGTCACTGTCCTTGTATTAAGCAGGGCATAAGTAGTCCCGGCAGCAGCACCCATAAGTAATACAGTTATCCCAGCCGCCAGTGCAGTCTTTTTTAACTTTCCCATATACTTCTGACTTCCTTCCAGTTATTTTTTTTAATTATTACCTCATATGGACTTTATAAATTTTTAACCTGTAAACCATTCATAATATTACTGTATAACTATCAAGAAGCTTAATAGCTATAAGGCTCTCTCTATCTTAAAATGTATCCAAGATACGGCACATTTAATACCACTTTCCCCACAACCTTATCATAAGCTACACTTCCGCCATCTTCAGTCTCATTCGCATCACCTTTGGTGTGAAAGCTCTCTGTGTCATTATCTTTATCAATAACCCTGTGGGTGACGACTGTATTATCATTAATATAAAATGTAATAACATCACCAACCTCAATATCATCAATTAATGATTTTTCCACATATACAACACTTCCAACGTGATATTCAGGCTCCATGCTTCCCGACAGCACCTTATAAGTCTTAAGTCCCATAAGCCTTGGAATATATAGAACTGCCGCCATAACCAACACAATCACCAACAGAATATCCGTGACAATTTTTATAAACTTTTTCATATTCCCCTCTCGTGCATTATCTTATAAACTTATTAACTGCTGATGCTGCATCTCTTAACCAGTTATAATTCTTCTTAATAACATTGCTAAAATCTACCTGTGCCTTATCTCCATCAGCAGTATTTCCATAATGCAGTTTATCAAGCCCGAAGAATTCCGGTTTTGTGCCATCTATTCTCTTTCCTATAAATATATCCTCACATTCCTTATAGGAGTCATTGCCAGAATAGTTATCACTCTTTTTAATTAAGGTATATTCCGGTGTCCAGCTTTCTTCCTCTATAACACTATAAAAGCCTTTCTTTAAACCAGTCACTGTACTTGTCGCTGACAATACATCACCATTGGCATCAAATGAAGCTGTGGCATAGAATACCGCCTCTAATGCACCCTTGTTCTCTGTATTATCTTCATTCACAACACCATACTGCTCTATTCTGAATATAAATGTCTGGTTAGCTCTTATAACTTTGTTATCAATATACTGCTCATCAATATATTTAGTTATATCAAGCTGCCCCTTAACAACCTTTATTCTATAGCACGCATAATCACTGCCATAATGATCACCTGGCTCGTCATTGTTGTATATTATGCTGCTTGCTATATGTCCATCTGTATTAATAGTACACTCATCGCTATTACTTACAGGTGTTACATTATAAAATCCTTTCACATAATATACGCTGTCACTTCCTGTGCTGGCATTACTATTAATTCTGTTAATAACATCTGCCTTAGTTATAACACTTCCTAATGTTCCATTATTATCCTCATACCACTCCGTATAATAATCCTGCTCTGTTAATGCATTTCCGTCTTCACGGATATTGCCGTTAAGTTTGAACATTTCGGACATTTCATAATCTGCTGAGGTAATATTTTCTCCGTAAAATATTACATTTTCCCTGCACTTAAGAGTTCCGTTGACTTTTACATTAACCGTCGGTGTATCGAATTCCTTAATACCTCCATTGATAATTACACCAGAAGCCGAAGCATTAGTCGTGACATTATTACCACCTATATAATTGTCCTTTGCCTTTACGAATATGCTTTTCTCCCAGGTATACAGCTTACTATCAGAATACTGTACTGACTGGTTATCCCATTCTACATACAGAAGATTTCTTTCCTTATCATACTTTATATTACCGCCATTCACACTGTATGGCTGGTCAGCCGCTTTATCAGCCGTAACTATCTCGTTATTATCAGCTATAATGTCAAATCGCGAATCAATGTAATCTCTTATTATTACATTATTAATCACATCACCTTCTGCATAGCTTCCATTATTATTGCTGATACCTGTCATAAGATTAATCTTATATGTGCGGTTATCCCAATCCTCTACCCTTACCTGCTTATCAACGATAAAATCCTCTATGCTTACATTTCTTGTATTGACAATACTGCTGTTAAATACATTTTCAACCGCATAACTCTTCTTGCCGTCTATATACTGTACTTTAGTTCTTGTAACAGCAATTACATTTCCACTGTTGTCTGTGAGTGTGGCTATAGCTGTTGAACTGTCATTCTCATCAAGTACAACCTCGACATTGTATTCCTCATCTGAACCTGTGTAGCCGTCTGGTGCTGTTATTTCTTTTAAAATGTATTTTCCAACTGGAAGATTATCAAAGCTTACTATACCATTCTTATCAGATACACTTGTTTTAGCTAAAGCATTTTCCTTATTATCTTTACTTGTAATTCCAAACACTGCATTAGCAAGCCCATTACCCCTATCATCAATCTTTTTAAAATTAAGATTGCCACTATCCGCAATATCAATTCTTGCTGAATTAGGAACAATAAACTTCATATTACAGTTAGAGGCATTACCACCTCTCTCCATATAAAGAACTGTTATTGTGTGGTTAGTTGACATATTCACTTTATCCCTGCTTCCAGCAGTCTGTAATTCCCTCGCTATAGGCCCTGTCTGCCAGAGGTCTACATCACCGCCACATTCAGGATGTATTCCACCAAGATCAAGAACAAGCTCACCATCGACAAATACCCACAAATCATCATCACCTGTGAACTTATATAAAAGGTCGCCTGTATAACCATTAAGCGAGAATGAAATATCATATCTCATTCCAAAATAATAGTTAGTACCCTTCTGTCCATCAGCCGCATTATAACCGCAGTCTAACACATTGGAGTCCG
>ULNW01041743.1_pt1 | contig 14263 bp, 10 predicted proteins | sample 1952021 | NCBI WGS metagenome assembly ULNW01 (sample SAMEA4835587, study PRJEB28245) | human gut metagenome | biome: gut microbiome; material: fecal sample | place: Denmark | collected 2008 | reverse complement strand
TCCTGAACTCCATGTGCGTGGAGCTGTCATCAATGTGGTGATGAAACGCTCAAATGACTATTCATTTCAGGGAGAGTTGAGCACATATTATCAGAACAGGTATTTCAGTAGTGGCGGTGCGAATGGTAATTTCCGATTATCTACGCCTAAAGTAACTCTGGATGTAATGTATGGGGCCGACAATGCCAAAATAATGGAATATACGGACTTGTTCTCCAGACATACATTAGGCGATAAGGTTTATGAAATAACTCAAAATGAGAAACTAAGTACCAAAAGCTGGATGCATAATGTAAGAACGGCTCTGGAATACAATATCAATGAAAAGAATCGTCTGAATATTGCTTATACCGGAAGTTTTACTCCCGACAGAAACGGTCGTAGTATAGCAGACGGAAGTTTTCAGCAATCCACTCTCGATAAATTTACAGAAAATAAGATGCATAACATAGCTGTACAATACAGTTCCGGTTTCGGACTCGAATTAGGCGGTGATTATACCCGATTCACTTCTGATAATAACCAGACAATGTTAACACAGCTTACAGATAATAGTGAAAACGCATATACCCTGACCGGCGGCCAGCGTATTGACCGTTACTCTGTTTATGCAGACCAGAAACATAGTCTGCCCAATAATTGGGGTATAGGTTACGGTGTTTCCTATCTCTATACAAAAAACTACGATTTTCAGACTTATAATAATGTGACAGGTAATATAAAACCTGAAAATACTGATGCTAAGCTGGAAGAGCAGACAACTAATTTCTATTTCTCGCTGAGCAAGAATTGGGCAACAGGGACTTCGTTCACTGTTTCGGCTACTGGGGAATATTATACTATTGGCAATTATCACAAATGGGCGGTCTATCCGCAAGCCTCGTTGACATATCTGAAAAGTCCGCAACATATTTTCCAGCTATCCCTGTCAACAGACAAGACATATCCTGGTTACTGGGATATGCAGTCTTCAGTCACTTATCTGAATGGATATTCTGAAATTCAGGGAACGCCTGGTTTAAGACCTATGACGAACTATAATCTGAATGGAAACTATATATTGAAGCAGAAGTATATCGTTGGCCTGTTCTATAAACATACATCCGATTACTTTGCCCAGTCTCCCTATCAGGCAACCGACCGGTTGGCATTGATATACAAGAACACTAACTGGAACTATATGCGTATGATAGGAGCCAATATCATTGTACCGTTCAGTATGGGGAACTGGTATGATGCAAGGCTTACACTTGTAGGAATGCAGGCACGACAGAAATGTGACCAATTTTTTGACATACCTTTTGATCGTAAGAAATGGATATTTGTCGGAACACTTGATAATACTTTCAAGGTTGGAAAGAACCTTTCGTTTGAGCTGACAGGGAACGTACAAACACCTTTCATTCAGGGAACGTTGGATCTTGCAAGCACATTCAATCTTACAGCCGGAATGAAGTGGAACTTTGCCAAAGACAAATGTACACTTACGGCACGTTGCAGTGACATCTTTAATTCCAGCATGCCGGATATGAAGGTTCGCTTCAAAGGTCAGTATTTGGATATGAACAGTTCTTTCTACACCCGTACAGTATCTCTGAACTTTACATACCGTTTTGGCGGATATAAAAAGCAGGAGGTAAAAGAAGTAGACACTTCACGGTTCGGGCATTAAAAAATAATCGACTTACTACATTAAAGACTTGTTATAGTCAAATATTAGGAACTAATTGATTAATTAAAGATGCTGAGTATTTTCAGTATCCAAAGATTAAGAGTAGGTTTATTATCTATTTGTGTAGTTTAAGCTCGGCTTGAAGTCAGACAATAGGAAAAATAATTAACATGAATGCTGGAAAGATAATACGCTTCTAGCTACAATTTTTGAATAAGATTATTGTGTAAATTTAGCCAATGAGAACAACGGTTTTAGGTATAATAGGCAGTTTCATCATAATGCCTGTCTATGGTCAGCATTTTGTTAAAGGAAAAATCATAGATTCAGAAAATGCAGTGATGCCGATGGTAAATGTGGCATTTCTGAATCAGTCAGACAGTACGCTTGTAACAGGTGCGGTATCAGACTCTTGCGGTATATATAGCACATCACTCGATGGTGGCAGCTATATTATCCGCTATTCCTATCTGGGCTATGAAACGCTGTATAAGAATATACTTGTTAATGCGGACATTACCCTGCCGATAGCTCGGATGGAGTTCTCACAAACTGAACTAGAAGGAGTGGAGATTACAGCATACAGGAAACCTTTCAAACTGAACCGGGATGGAATTACTGCTGATGTGCCGAACACTATTCTTGCCAAACAAACCACTCTGAATGATCTGCTTTGTAAGATACCAGGTATACAGCAGCGGGGTGACGCCATTGAAGTGATAGGAAAAGGTATACCTACGTATTATATCAATGGCAGGGAGGTTACAGATCAAACAGAACTGAATAATCTGGCTATTGACCAGATTCAGTCTGTCAGACTGATGACGAATCCTGACGTACGTTATCATTCGGAGCAGCGTGCGGTAATTGAAATCAAGACCAAACGTCTGGGAGAAGGACTTGCATTTAATGTCAGCGGTAATCTGTTGCAGGGAAATCATTTCAGCCAGAATTACCGGATGAATGGAAGCTACAACTATAAAAACTGGGATTTCTTTTTTTCTTACAATTATGATCGTGGAAAGAAGGATTCGGATCTTGATATTTATCAGCAGACTCAAAGTGATACTATCTGGAATCTTACTAATTTGAGTCAAAAGCAGATTTTTAACGAAAGCCATGCTTATACGGGTGGTGCTTCTTATCATTTTTCACCAGAATCGGAGGTTGGATTGAAATATGAAGGCAAATACAGCGAAGGTAATACATCCTCAAATGAAACTCTTTCCATGATACCGGACAAGGGTGTTTCTACTTTCATTAAGAATCTCAGTGATGTGTCCGACAAGTCCGTCAGCAACCATTTTAATCTGTATTATATAAACGACTGGAAGAATGGCTGGAAAATGAACGTATTCGGTGATTATCTTCACAAGACTGATCGTAGCCGGGGGAATATTCGTGAATGGGAAAGCGACGATGCAGAAGCATCTATGGACTATCACCGTAAAGCAGACTGGGATTTGTTTGCTGCCAAATTCAGCTTGTCGTATGAAACCGAGAAAGCGGGAACTTTCAGCTTGGGATATGATTTTAGTCATACAAGCGGAACGGACTATATAGAATATATCCGTGCGTTGAATAATGGCCGTACTCGTAATACTGAGTTGAAGAATTCTCTCTACCTGTCATACGATTATACATGGAATAATCTGTCGCTGGGAGCAGGCTTGCGTTACGAACACATACGAAGTGATCTGAGAGAAACCAATGATAGCAAAAGTCAGAACCAGACATATCACAATTTTCTGCCTTCTGTTTCCTTAAGTTATAATACGGAGAGTCTGCAACAGTCTCTTACTTACTCCATTCATACGGAGCGTCCTCCTTTTGGTGTAATGAATGATAATGCCGTGTATACAGACCGGTTTACCTATCAGAAAGGAAATCTTTATCTGAAACAGGCTCTGACTCATGACTTGAACTATATGCTGTTTTATAAGTTCCTGTTCTTTAACCTGAATTATACCTGTACGCACAATCCGCTGGTAACGGCATTTTACAGTATGCCGGGAAATTCGGCGGTTACAGTCAGCTACATGGATAATTTTGACAAACTGCATAATCTGACGGGTATGATAAACCTGCAATATCCGGTGAAGTGGTGGATACCTTCACTCACGCTTACCTGTATGAAAACATTCTTCAATTATCCTGGACCGGATGGAAGTATGCTGAAATCAGGTCGTCCTTTGATGATACTGAATTTCAACAATAGCTTCACTCTTCCTTCCGGATTCTTGTTATCTGCCGATTTTAATTATGGTTCCAGAGGTTATTATCAGCTGTACGAATCGAAGAGTTACACGTCTCTGAATCTGAGTCTGAAAAAATCATTCCTGGATGACAGGCTTCAGCTTTCGCTCGATGGGTATGACCTTTTCAATAAGAACAAAATACGCAGTGCAGCCCGTCTGAATGATATTATCATGAACAGTATCGGAAAGGAAGACACGCGGAAGGTTGGCTTTACTGTTACATACCGCTTCCGGACAGAACGTACAATGAATAACCGCAGTGCGGCTGAAAATGAAATGTCACGATTGAACATGAGTGAATAAAAAACGCAGAATGAACTGCATCCGGCGATATATGGTATTAAAATTCCTTTTGCTGATAGTAATTCCTGTTATGGGGCAGCAGAAGGAAGATAAGGAAATTAAGCTGAATGAAGAAGCTGTAAAACTCATTCAGTTTGATTTCCTTCCGGGCGGCATGGATTATAATAAACCTCAGGAAGCTCCGCTTGAAAAGAAATGGATGGAGTTTAAGAATCCTTTTGACGAAGGAATACCTCGAAATCTGACGGATACTTTTATGGTAAAGAAGCCGAAGAAATATATTCGTATGTGTCCTTATTCTATTTGGACTAAACGAGGAGAAGATCCTGTTTATGATGTGACAATGGAAGGTCGTCCTCCTGAACTCATCATGAAAGAAGGACCAGATTTCAGTAAAAGGCTTCAGACAGACTACGGACGCTCTCTTAAACCATCAGCGGGTAGAACGTATGATATGCTGAATAATTCGACTACTATTGAAGTGGGAAAAATTTTCAAGAAATATATTAAACCTATTTTCAAAAAGGATAAAAAGTAGAGCCCCCAATAATGGGATATGTATTCTAATGAGTTTTGAGATAAATGTCAGTCTATTTGATATATTGCTTTTCGGGTATTAAAATAGATTAAGATCTGGCTGTTATATGAATTATTTCATCTATATTTGAATTCATAACTCAAACTATGAAGAATATGAAGTGGAGAAACATCATGCTATTATCACTTCTTTGTTTGTCTTGTGCAGGACTTTATGCTCAGGAAAACATGAAAGTAAATAGTATTAAGCAAGAAAAAGACAGTCTGAAAATATTGTCTGAGGGTGCCGTCGTTTTTCCACAACCGGGTGGATATGCTGCCGATTTCAAGGAAAACACACTGAGTGATCCAGTAAATGAGATACCGGACGAACAGAAAATAGAAATTAAATTGCGCAAGCCTTTCTATATACCTCCTTATTATACAAATCCTTCTCCCAGATTTTATGGAGATTATGCGACGGGTGGACAAATCCTTCCTAATTTTTATGGCAGTGGCATGCAGGAAACATTGCCTGGTCTGGGAAGAGTAAATCAGGCCTCGTTCTTTTATCGTTATGACCTGAATGATTATTTTTCTATTCAGGCGGGAGTGGATGCGGTAAAGTATAATTTCCCGAAGAGTGTAGGACAGTCTTTGGGAGTTTCCGGTATCGTAACATACCGTCCTGCTGACAGACTCCATATAAATGTTTTCGGCTCATATTCTCCGGATAACCGTTATGGTTTTAACAGGAGCACATTCGGAGCTACTGTGGGCTATGATTTTACCGACCAGTTTGGTATGGAGGTAGGAGCACAGAGATATTACGATCCCCAACGGGGATGGCAGACTGTTCCGATTGTTACGCCTTACTATAAATTCAATAAATTCGATTTAGGCATCGATGTTGGTGGAATTCTCTATGAAGTATTAAGAAGTGTCATGATTGACAAGCGGGGCGGATCACCAGTTATCATGCCTCCCGGGAGATAAGTTTGCAGGCTGTATGTAAGGTTGGAAATATTCATGTAGAGATAAAAAATGAAAAATATACAGAAAATATTGTGGTTGGGCTTATTGGTATCTGCCGTCGGATGCAATAGCGGAGTCTTTATAGACGATTATTTGCCTGAAGTTCCGGTGGTGCAGTTATCGGAAACAGATTCTGTTGCCAGAATAAATTTTAAGTCGGATAACTGGGATATCCTGAATATATATGGAGCCTCTGAAAATGTGTGGGGAGTAGTTTGTGACCTTGAGGGAAAACCTGATGGAAGAAACCTGCCTTTGGAGAATGGAGCCAATGCCGTTATAAAGTTGGGTTATGAATATTGCAACTTCAGGGTAGAGAAGAGGAATAGCAGAGAACTTTGTATTTATGCGGGAGAAAACATGAACAGGTCGGCTCTTGACATTGAAATAATTGTCGGCAATGAATATGAGATGAAATCTATTCCAGTGTCGTTGGCCCAAACCTCAAAATACGAAGTAGACAGTATTGTATATGATTGGAAAAGCTTGTTATATTCTGACAATACGCTGGAACCTGACTATTCGCTGGTAGTGAATAACAGCAAATCCGATCAGCCGACAAGCTGGCACTTCACTCCGTTGGAAACATCTTTTTCGCGTGAAGTTTCTTTTAGAAATAAAGATGGAGTAAATGAAGAGGAACTGTATAAACGCTTTTTGGGAACTCCTTTGCCATTGGTAGTCATACCCGATTTCGTAGATAAACAACCGGTTCTGGAAAGTACAAAGGCAGAGGTCGGAATCAATTCTCAGGAAATTAAAACTTCCATCGAATCCGATCTGGCAGGTAAGGAATATGTCATTCCTCCCGGTGAAAAATGGAAAATTTCAGTCTATTATATGATTGAGCAATATTGGATAGATTATAAGCTGTACATTTCCATTCCTTCTACAGGAAGAAAGCGGACTTTTGAAGGGAAACTTTATAGCAAGGGGCTGTACGACTTTTGTATAATTCCTGAAAAAATAGAATGAGATGAGTGGAAAAACTAGCAGACTTATACTTCTGTGTCTGTTTCTGTGCCTGTCTGTTTGTGCGGTGGCAGGCGAAAAAGACAGTACAGACAGAAAGATGATTCATATGGTAGGAGTTGATTTTCGTCCTGCTTATATATTTCCTACAAACGGATTCTTTAAAGGCGTGAATGCAGCTCAGACTCCGGTCAGAAAGACTTTTTCCGGACATGTGAAGTATGGATTCAAGTTTTCGCCCGACACTTATTGGGGGAAAATCTACCCGCATGCCATACAGGGAATCGGAGTGGGATATAATACTTTCTTCAATTCTAAAGAAATAGGAAATCCTCTGGCTGTTTATGCATTCCAGACTTCCCGGATAATGAGTATAACCCCTCGTTTGTCTTTCGACTATGAGTGGAATTTTGGAGCGTCTTTCGGATGGAAGAAATATGATGAGGAAACGAATCCTATGAACAATGTAGTTGGTTCGAAAATAAATGCGTATATCAACTTTGGTCTGCTGCTTAACTGGCAGATTGATGCCCGTACGAATCTGCGGGCAGGAGTAGGTGTGACACATTACTCAAACGGCAATACGGGATATCCCAATTCCGGAGTCAATACGATAGGCGGAAGTATCGGATTGATACGTTATTTCGGCAGTAAGGAGAAACTTGAGTTGCATGACAAGGCTTATACTTCCTGCCGGAACAGGACAACGTTTGATCCGTATATAAGTTATGACCTTATTGTGTACGGTGCGCTAAAGAAAAAGGGAGTATTCCCTACAGAAAGTTCTGCAGTGCTTGTTCCCGGTTCTTTTGCTGTTGGCGGATTGAATTTTAATCCAATGTATAATTTCAGTCATTACTTTCGTGCCGGTCTGTCGCTGGATGCGCAGTACGATGAGAGTGCTAACATAGCCGACCACATTGCCAATACGATAAGTGGTCCTGATGCAGAGAATATTCGCTTTCATCGTCCTCCTTTCAAAGAACAGTTTGCAGTGGGTGTTTCCCTCCGTGTTGAGATTGTAATGCCTGTCTTTTCCATTAATTTAGGTGTAGGGCGGAACGTCGTCTGCAAAGGAGCAGATACGGATTCGTTTTATCAGGTAGTAGCCTTGAAAACGGATATTACCAGAAATCTGTTTCTGCACGTAGGATACCAACTCTATAAATTTAAAGATCCTAATAACCTGATGCTGGGACTGGGGTTCAGATTTAATGCGAAAAGATAATCGACTTAGATATAATTGCTACTGATTTAAATCTCTATTATACTATGAAAAAACTGTTTTTGCCGATAGGTGCTTTGGCTTTGTATTCATCGGCTGTTGCACAGCAGCAGTCCGATCGTCCGAATGTACTGCTTATTTATGCTGACGATATAGGTTATGGTGACTTGAGCTGTAACGGTACTTCAGCAGTGCGTACACCCAATGTTGAAAAACTGGCCTCTGAAGGAATCCGTTTTACAAATGCCCATTGTGCTGCGGCTACAAGTACTCCTTCACGCTATGCCATGCTTACGGGAGAATATGCCTGGCGTAGAAAGGGAACCGGAATTGCAGCCGGCAATGCTGCCATGATCATTACTCCCGACCGCTATACCATGGCCGACATGTTTAAGGAAGCCGGCTACCAGACTGGAGTGGTAGGAAAATGGCATCTCGGGCTGGGAAATGAAACAGGAAAGCAAGATTGGAATGGAGTGGTAAAACCTAATCCGGCTGATATCGGTTTCGATTATTCTTATATTATGGCTGCTACGGCAGACCGTACTCCTTGTATCTTTATGGAAAATGGTAGAGGGGTAGGGCTCGATCCTGATGATCCTGTATATGTAAGCTATACCGAGAATTTCCCCGGTGAACCTACAGGAAAAGATAATCCGGAGCTTTTACGTATGCATCCGTCACACGGACACGATCAGTCTATCGTGAATGGTATTTCTCGTATCGGATACATGAAAGGTGGAAAGAGTGCTTTATGGCGAGATGAAGACATAGCTGATAGCATAACAACTCATGCTATCCGGTTTATAGAAAGCAGCAAGAGGTCGGGAGAACCTTTCTTCCTCTATCTGGCAACCAATGATATTCATGTACCTCGTGTACCTCATGAACGTTTTGCCGGAAAGAGTGGATTAGGACCTCGTGGAGATGCTTTGTTGTCTTTCGACTGGACTGTAGGACAGGTGATGGAAACATTGAAAAAACTGAATCTGGATGATAATACTATTGTAATTCTGTCCAGTGACAACGGTGCTGTTATTGATGACGGATATAAAGATCAGGCAGTAGAGCTGCTGGGAAATCATCAGGCTACCGGGGTATACAGAGGTGGTAAGTATAGCAGTTATGAGGGAGGTACAAGAGTACCTTGCGTTATTCGCTGGAAGGGAAAGATTCCTGCTGGAGTATCAGACAATCTGGTAAGTCAGATCGACTGGTTTGCATCATTTGCTTCGATGTGTGGAGTAAATTTACCGGAAAGTAGTGCGCCCGATAGTGAAAATCATCTGGATTCATGGCTTAAAGCTGATGTGAAAGGTCGTTCTTGGGCTGTGGAACAGAACTTGCATAACAATTTATCGATAACGGATGGTGTGTGGAAGTATATTCCTGCGGCAAACGGTCCTGCTGTCAATAAGCAGACCAATACAGAATTGGGGAATAATCCAAAGGCTGATCAGCTATATAATTTGTTATCCGATCCGGGAGAGCATTCTAATGTAGCAGAAGAAAATAAGGAACTTGTTCAGAAAATGCGTGATGAGCTTATACGCATTGTAGAAAGCGGGTTGCATATTCAGCCGGGGTATTTCATTTCTAAATAAGTAAGTTCTCTTGTTTCCTACATTTCGCATTACTCCTTCCACAGAAGGCAGTGCGATGAGTTTGCCGTTTCCGGTGGTGTGGTCGATGGTGACGATGTGGTTGTATTTTTATTCTCTATATCTCACTTAATGTGTCCGCTTATGGCAAGATGTTTCAAGCCAGTACGGTTTACTGGTGAGAGAATCGTTTACCATACAAGGAAAAAAATATTTTATCGGTTGGCTGTTTGCCTGTACGTGATATTTGTTATATATCTTTCCTTTGCAGGTTCTTTTCCATCTTCTTGTCGTACGCCTGACCTCTGGGCACCAGATAGAGAAACATGACGCAGTCATCCACTATCTGGACATGATAGCTGAAGAAGGCACGGTAACTGCCTATTCTCAGACGGTAGATAAATTCGTAATCCACCAGTTTCTTGCAGTCCGTCAGTTCCTCGATGTTTCCGGCATTGATAACTTCCTGTACTGCCTGACGCACTGAATCCAGCATTTTGCCGGAGAGTTTGCGGACTGCCTTTTCAAACTCCTTTGAAAATTCAACCCTCATTTCTCAACCACTCCAAGCCAGTCCATAAATTCCTTACGTTCGTTCTTATCCAGCTTGACCTTTCCGTCCGGGTAATTCTCGGTCATATAGCGGTAGGCTTCGCTGTCATCGTACTCTTCCGCTGTCTTGTCGAGCAGGTTTTCTATGAGTTTTTTCAAGTTTGTACCCTGGCGTGCTGCCATGACCGAAAGAGCCTTGAAAGTGTCCTCTTTCAGGTCGATAATCTTTTTCTTGTATGTTACTGTTGCTTCCATTGTTTCGTCTTTTGTGCAAATATACAAAATATATATGATATATACGGTATATATGTTGTTTTTTATATTTTGGGCTTTCTCTTGCAATCCCTAATGCTATATGTGCAAATGTACGAAGCCCCCGGCAGTCACCCCGCCGGAGGCTATTCTCTTATTTCACTTTTCAATAACCGCAGATACAACTGTTATACTTCAGTTGTCTTCCGTTTCGGGCGGAACTTTTCCCGCCCGACGGTTTACTATTTTTTCAAGGTAGGCAATTCTCCAGTGAGTTCGTAACGCCACTCTGAACCTGCATTCAGCAGGGCGGCGTTCATCTGTGTAACGGCATTCTGCCAGTCGCCGTCCGTCACTTTGGTGGTTTCGATGGTGGTGCTGCCTCCCTCATTGTAGCCGATGCCTGTGTCGGGATTGCTTCCCCAGTAGCAGGCGGTGATGACAGGGTCATTGAAAAATTTATAGTTCCGTCCCGCCACGCCACCTGTGGTTCCGGCCGGGCCGCTGACAGTCCCATTGGCATGATAGCAGGCGGTCAGGGTACCCTCATCATTGGTTCCCGTTACGCCGCCTACATAGATGGTGCCGCTTCCGCTACCGGTCACGCTGCCCCAGGCATAGCAGGCTTTGAGGGTGCAGGATGTGTTACTTCCCACCACGCCGCCGACAAAGTTGCCGCCTGAGTTGATACTTTCAAGGGTCACATCGCCCGTGGCATAGCAGGCGGTCAGGGTGGCACCACTATCCGTCAGACCTGCCACGCCGCCGGCTACACCCCCGGCATTCACTGTGGCCGAGGAGCTGCACCCGGTAAGGAAACCGCCCGATTGGTAGCCTACTACACCGCCAGCAATGCCGCTGCCGCTGACGCTGCCCGACACCGAGCAGTTTTCAAGGGTGCCATAGCTGCGTCCCGCCACGCCGCCGACAGCGCTCATATCGTTATTGCTTTCTATCTTCACCTCCTCCAGCGTCACATCCTTCACCGTGCCGCCGGAGCCGATGTGGCCGAACAGACCCACATATTGGTCACTTCCCGTAACGGTCAGCCCCGTGATGGTATGGTTGCCGCCGTCGAAGGTGCCGGTATATGAGTTGCTGAAACTTGTGCCTATCGGCGTCCAGTCGATGCCTGTCAGGTCGATGTTGTTGGTCAGGATGATGTTGATGTCTAACTTCCATTCTTCGTTCACCAGTTCGGCGATGTTCTTCAGACCCTCGGCGGAGGTCACTGTGTAGTTGCCCTGTCCGTCGTCGGTATATCCCTTGTCCTTGTTCAGCGTGATGTTGTAGAACTTGCCCGCTTCGGGGGTGATGGCGGCAGAGAGGTTGCGCTCCTCGGTGCCGTTTGCCCGCAGCTTGGTTATCGTGTAGTCGGGCACCACGTTCGCCTCCCAGCAGTTGATGGTTGCGCCGTTTTCGGTATATTCGCACGGCTTCATCTCTATCCAGCCCTCTTGCGAGCCTTGCACTACCTCACCTTTTTCATAAGTACACTGTGTATAGGTATAGAGCTGGAGGCTCTGCACTTCGCCGAGTGCATCGCCGGTGGGCGTGACGCGCACCTTGGCCAGTTGGTGGGCAAAGGTCAGCGTGACGGGTGTCTGGTAGTCTCCCGTGCCCGTGGCGTACAGCAGGTAGGCAAGACTTTGACTCTGGTTGCTGAGGTCGATGGTGCCACTCTTTGCGGGGTACCAGGCGGTGACGGTATGTTCGCCGGTGTCGCTCCAGTACAGGGGTGTTTCGGCTTTGACGGTGTTGTTGTCCTGCACGGTGTAGGTGCCGACCTCGCCGTTTATCTGCACGGCAAACCGGTCGCCCGCGCTGAACACGCTGCCCGTGCCGTCCCCGGCCTCGCCGACGCGCGTCTGCGGTGCGCCCCAGGGCTGCGCCTCGCCGCCCTCCACGCCGAGGGTGATGCGGGCTATCTCAACGGGGTATTGTCCTTCGGGCAGACGGTCGCCGTCCGCCAGTTCGTCCTTCGTGCAGGCAGCCATGGCAAGTAGCAGCGCGGCTGCGGCAAGAAGCAGATGGATGGAATGTCTTTTCTTCATATCGGGTTGTCTTTTTATTTGTTTCCGTTTAGTGCTGCCGCCGCCTGCGAAGGCGGCCGTCGCACCATAGTGTCTATGGGCAGCTCCGGCTTGACGCTTGCGCCGGGGCAGCGGTGTGCGGGGATTACAACTCTGCACTTGCATCGTTCGAATCTCCGGATTCCCACGGGTTAATTGTGGGGTCGCTCACCTCGATGTCCTTATTGTTGAGCGTTATGTTGTAGGTGTAGGCATAGCCTGCTGTGTAGAAATTGGCTGTGGGTGTAGCAGGCAGTTTCAGTTGGGCGTTGTAGCTCTGTCCGTTGTAAGACACTTTAAGGTTAAGAGAGGAGGTCACTTCCTGCGGGAGAATGATGACTTGCGAAGTGGTGGCACCGCCCAGCTGCATGGTAATCGGCGATTCGGAGGCTGCGGTTACGGCAGTCGTGCCGGTAGCCGTGTCGAATGTGCCTTCGTGCTTCAGCCCCTCCAACGTGTAGCCGGCAGGTTCCGTTTCGTTGAAACTGAGACCATCGCCTGCCTTGAAGGTGAACTTGATGAGACTCATGCAGTGGTGGAACGCATGGTCGCCGGTGAAGCTCACCGTCGGGTTGTGGGTGTCGCCTGTGGCTCCCGAGGCAAAGAGGAAGTCGATGTCCGCGCCCTGCTTGTCGGCTGCGGTGCTGACGGTCACCGTTCCGCCGTCAGACTGATACGGATAGTAGGCATGGAAGGTATGCGTCTCGGTGTCATTGAAATAGATGGTCGTACCGTCGGTCACGAACTTACCGTTCTCTCTCTTGTAGGGCACGTTGGTGAAGCCTGCGCCGGTGACGCCGATGCGGTCGCCGTCGGTCCAGTCGGTTCCTTCCGAATTGACGCGGGTAGCGGGCGTAATGTCGGCGATAAACTGGGCGGCTACTGGGCCGTCATTCAGGTTCTCATTGTCGTTGTTACAGGCGGCAAGTGTCAATGCCAGCGCTGCGAAAGCAAAAAATCTTGTCTTCATTATATTTATAGTCTTTAATTGTTAAATTGCATAGTTACCGTTACATTTCCGCACTGGTATCACCACCTTCTACCGTTTCCCATCCGGTAATTTCGCCCTTGCCTTCTTCCATGCCGACGGGGGTTTCCAGTGTTCCGGTCACACGGTAGGCGGTGGTCATGTCGCCGTTAAAGTCCGTAAGGGCTTCCGTCAGGTCGACCTCCGTGCGCTGTGTGCGTCCGCCATCGGTAAAGACGATGTCCAGCACCAGTGTCTGCACGGTTCCCATCGTACCCAGCAGGCGGGCGTCGGCCGTGAGCTTGCTGCCGTCACGGGTGAAGGAGAAGACCGTGGAGGTCGGTTCGCCGATGGTCTGTCCCTTCTCCATGTCAAAAATTCTGGCTATGCCGCTGAGGGTGGCGGTCACGCTCTGTATCAGTTCGGGGCGTCCCTGCGTCACTTCCAGTTCCAGTTGCAGGTCACGTACACGCTGCTGCGGAACAGGGTTGACACGCAGCGTGTCGTCAGCTGTGACGGTAATCTCCTGACTGACGGTCTTCAGATAGCCCGGCAGGGGGATTACGGATGCACCGTCCGCACGGCTCTTGCCATCAGGGGCATTGACCCGTGCCATTCGTCCGTCGAAAGTGAAACCTTCCGCACGGTTATAGATTACCATACTGTGTGTTCCCGGATTGAGCAGGTCGGGATTGGTGAATGGCGAATCTGTAATGTCGGCCACCTTCCCGTCCATGTCGAGTACATAGTTATCGTCTGCCGACAGTCCCGTCAGGCTGATGGTGACAGCTCCCTTGTCGGGGTGCGGCGTGTCATAAAGCGTGTCCTTCACGCAGGA
>ULNW01018009.1_pt1 | contig 14612 bp, 12 predicted proteins | sample 1952021 | NCBI WGS metagenome assembly ULNW01 (sample SAMEA4835587, study PRJEB28245) | human gut metagenome | biome: gut microbiome; material: fecal sample | place: Denmark | collected 2008 | reverse complement strand
ATTGATTCAGATATTTCAAAGACAATTAGAGAATGTTTTGGAAGAACCTGATGCCATATATGAAAACAGAGGGTGTTTCAGACAATAGTATTTTCAGTTATGTACTAGTATGACTCTTACGAGGGAACCACCGGCACGACATTCCAGATTACATCACGTTCGATCGGAGAGGTAACTGTAGAAAAAATTGGTAAAAGTGCTGTATTTTTCGGGGGGGGGGTACAACATTTTATGTGAAAAATAGAATAATAAAATTGTTCCCGAAATTTATTGACTTTGAGAAAAAAATTTGATATATCAGAATCGAACAAAAGAGAAAGGAAATAGCAAACTATGCCGACAAAGAAAAATATGATGAAAAAGAACTTGGAAAATTTGCATCTGAAGGAAAGGATAAACTATGGCTACAGAAAAGTCATTATTATGATGTTAGTCTCAGGTCTGTTTTCTATTGTGGTTATAGGTATGCTATTTGCCAATACGATGCATTATGTACAAAATGTTACTGTTGCAGACCGGGCGGTGAAAATCTGCAGGATAAATGTTAACTCATCAGCGAGAAATATCAGGGAAATGGCATTAAATAATGATACATCCTCTTATGACGGTTATGAGCAGACGGTAGAAAGACTGCTTGCAGAAGTTAATACCCAACTGAAAAATTTAAAGAACTCCGGAGTTATTCCGGATGCGGATTGTGAAGAATACGCATCTGCCCTTACAGACTGGGGAAACATTGGTTATTCCATCATGAAAGAAATCAAAAGCGGTGACAAGGATAAGGCAGTTGATTCAATTCTGAATGATTGTACCCCGGCATTAAATAAAGCCGTAAAAATTGCAACAAGATTAGATGAAATGACCGATGAGGTAAGCAGCCAGGCAGTCAGAATTACGGTTATTTCTGCAGTGGCAGGAATTGTGTGTATTATTATTTGTCTGGTTTTGGCATGGAAACTGGCAATAAAAACAGGCAAAAAAGTACTTGAGTCAATTTTAGTACCATTACGTGAAGTGGAAGCCGTTGCACAGGAATTAACAGATGGAAACCTGCACAGCACGCTGGATTACCATTCAGATGATGAGATTGGAATACTGGCACACAATATGCGCAAATCCATCCGCATTCTGGGAAGCTATGTAGATGATATTGGACGTTCAATGAAGATGTTTGCAGAAGGAAATTTTGATGTGCAGCCGGAAGTAGAGTGGAAAGGGGATTTCGTTGGAATTCTAAACTCCTTTATGTTGTTTGAAGAAAGCATGGCAGAGACAATAAAGGGAATCCAACATGTTTCAGATGAAGTTTCGGGTGCCGCAGATCAGGTAGCATCAAGTTCCAATGACCTTGCGGATGGAGCAACAAATCAGGCAGCAGTTGTAGAAGAACTGACCGCAACAGTCGCAGGTGTTTCTGAACAGGTAGGAAAAAATTCACAATCCGCAAAAGAAATCAGTGGAAGAGTAGACGAACTTGGAAATGCCATTCTGGAAAGCAATGGTAAAATGAGGGATATGGTTGATTCCATGAATGAGATCAACGGGGCATCAAAAGAGATTGACAAGATCATTGCAACAATCAATGAAATTGCGTCCCAGACGAATCTGCTTGCATTGAATGCTTCCATTGAGGCTGCAAGAGCAGGGGAGGCAGGAAAGGGATTTGCAGTGGTAGCGAATCAGGTCAATGTGCTGGCAGACCAGAGTGCCCAGGCAGCAAAGGAATCCGCAACATTGATTGAAACCTCTGTGAAAGCCGTGGAAAAAGGTATGGTGATTGCAGGGCAGACGGCATCACAATTGCAGGAGGTCGCTGAGAATTCCCAGATCATTACAAAAGAAGTCACAAATATTGCAGAAACGTTAGAGACACAGACAACAGAAATCCAACAGATTAATGATGGAATTGAACAGATCAATGATGTCGTACAGACGAATTCGGCAACATCTGAAGAATGTGCAGCAGCCGGTCAGGAGATGAGCAGTGAAGCAGAAAATCTGCGTGAAATGATCCAGAAATTTAAAGTTGCAGAAAATAAAAATTAAAAACGGTGCAAAAAATTATTGATGTTGAATTTACATATAAAGTTGTCGCAGGTAGGAACTATAATTTGACTTGTGACATATATAAATGCGGGAAAAGGATGCAATGAGAAAATGTGCGTTATTGGTTTTAAACTGATAACGCACATTTTAAATTATATGAATAGTAATATCATCGCAAAAAAGCATAAAAGTAGAAAAAGTTAAAAATATCGTGGATATAGTGCTAGAATTGTTGAAAAAAGTAAGTTAAAATACAGGAAAACAACAAGTGTAAAGGGGAAATTTTATGGAATATTCAGCAATTTTTCATGATATGGATAAAAGGTTTAGCTATGCAGTTGATAAGGATTTATTTGTGATACGCGTGCAGGTAAAAAAGGATGATATGAAGGAGGTAATCCTTCACTATGAGGACAAGTATATACCTATGGAGCGTAAGGATACCAGAAAGACAGTTCCGATGAAGAAGGTTGCTGTCTCACAGTTTCATGATTATTATGAAGCACAGATAAATATGCATTTGATCTGTCTGCGTTACTTTTTCGAATTTACGGACACGCAGGGAGAAAAGGTATATTATGGAAATTATGAGTTTGATAAGGAATGCATTACAAACAGGGACAGAATGTTTGACTGTCCGCAGAACCTCCGGGAGGAAGAGATGTTTGAGGTGCCGGAGTGGGCAGCAAACAAGGTCGTGTATCAGATTTTCCCATCCCGTTTTGCAGCTACGGAGCCGGTAGACAAAGAACTGTGGTATAAAGCACCGATTACGCCTATGGATGATCTGCATGGAAATCTCAGGGGAATCATCGAACATATGGATGATATTCAGAATCTGGGAATCGATGTGCTGTATATGACACCTATCTTTCAATCAAATTCGTGCCATAAGTATGATACCACGGATTACTACCAGATAGACCCGTCCTTTGGAACAACAGAGGATCTCAAAGAGCTGGTACAAAAAGCGCATGAGCGTGGTATGAAGGTAGTCCTGGATGCGGTATACAATCATACGGGAAGAGAATTTTTTGCGTTTGCGGATATCCTGGAAAATGGTGAAAAATCCAAATACCGGGACTGGTATTTTATTGATGGATTCCCACTTAAAAGCGAATGGGGAGAGATCCCAAACTTCAAATGTTTTGGTTATTATGGCGGAATGCCAAAGTTAAACCTGAAAAATCCTGAAGTTGAAAAATACATTACGGATGTTGCATGCTACTGGATTAAGGAATGCGATATTGACGGATGGAGACTGGATGTAGGAGACGAAATCAGCCATTTCTTCTGGAAGAATTTCAGAAAGGCAGTAAAGGCTGTGAAGAAAGATATGCTGATCATTGGGGAAATCTGGCATTATGCAGGAGATTTCCTTGAGGGGGATGAATGGGATACAGTCATGAATTATCCATTTTACCTGAACCTGATCGATCTGCTTGCAGACGAAAAGATTACGGTCAGCCAGTTCGTACAAAATCTTGGATATTTGAAGGGACGCTTACACAAAAACTGCTATCCCCTTATGTGGAATCTGATCGACAGCCATGATACCGCAAGATTTTTACATCTGTGTAACGACAATAAGAAAAAGCAGCATCTGGCAGCCGCTTTTCAGTTGTTACTGCCGGGAATGCCGATGATTTATTATGGAGATGAGTATGCGATGCCGGGAGCAAACGATCCGGACTGCAGACGGGGCATGTACTGGGATGAAGAATACCAGGACAAAGAGATGTATGAATGGTACAAGCGGCTGATTCAGGTCCGGAAAAGCCATGCATGCATTGTAGAAGGCGAACTGGCTGGGATCGTTACGGAAGATGAGGAAGGGACAATTGTCCTGATCAGAAAAAATGGCGAGGAGACCATTGCCATGATTTTCAACTGCAGCAGCAGTGCAAAAAAATTTAATGAGTACACGCAGAAGTACAATCTGCTTACCGAAAACACCTTTGATGGAAATGTAGAGGGGTTTGATGCTGCGGTAATCGTGCTTTAAGAAGCCTTACGGCAGATGGTTTCCCGGGAGTTTGTCTGTGGGAAGAAGAGGGAAAGCACCAATATTTCTGGTAATGTAAAGTACGGAGGATGATATGACGAATGTAAAAAAGAAGGATGGAAAACGGTTTGGGGCAATCATACTTAGCCTGATATTATTGCTTTCCCTGGTGTTTCCGTATCCTGTGATGGCAGACCAGACAGCGGCAGACCAGACAACGGCAGCTTCCGTTTATGCCATTCACAAGACAGGTGATGATAAGGAAAATTTTGTGATTGTTATCATGGGTGAGGGCTATACCCGGGAACAACAGGAACAATTTTTGAAGGATGCAACGGCAAAAGCACAGGGGCTGCTAAAGTGGTCCCCTTATAAAGAGTATTCCGACAGGATCAATATTTATGCAGTACAGACGGTATCCAGTGAAACTGGTGTGGGCGTGATGTATGGGGAGTCGAACCCGGACACATATTTTCATGTGCAGGCATTCGGAAAATCCTGCTATTTTGCAAAGGACGGGGAAGATAAAGCCAGGGCACTGAGGGCAGAGCTGGAGAGCAGATATCTGGATACCGGTGCAGCCGTTGGAACCATCCATATCATTTGTAATACGACTGCGAATATTGGTTCTTCTTCCAATGCACTCTTTTCTTTTTCGGCAAATTCGGGTGAGAATGAGCAGGGGGATGTCATGACCCATGAAATTTCCCACAGCATCGGAAGATTAGGCGATGAATATGATAAAAAGATGCAGGGAGAAAATATTTCCGATACCTCGGACCCGGATAAAATTAAATGGCATAAGATGCTGGGATTCCGTGGAATCGGAATAACGGCAGCAGGAACAGAAACGGTATTTGCACCGAGCCGCGTCTGCATGATGCGGGATCTTGGGAATCCTTTCTGTGAAGTGTGTAAAATGGAACTGGCGCGGAGATTAAATAACCGTGATTATGTCAGCAGGCAGGCATCTGTTTATGTGTGCGATCCTGAAATTACAATTCCGCATAGCAGGACAGGAACACTTGACAGGGATAGTGACCAATACCGGATCGATGAGACAAATATCACAAAAGCAAATGGAAAGGATCTGGAATTCCGTACAGTCGTACAAAATATAGTGGATGCCAAACAGCATTTGAAGATTACTTTCCGCATTATTGGAGCAGACAATACAGTCAAATATGAAAAAGAAGAAACATATACCGTTCCGCCACACAGTAACTGGTATGATCCGGATGCTGCCAGAGAGTCCCTTTCTGTCACACTTCCTGCGGTAACTGGTCTGGTTTCCGGGGACAGACTGGAAGGAAAGATCATAGATGAGGACACTGGGAAAATTCTGGCTGACAATCAGACGGCAGGACAGGCGTGGAGTACCGTAACGATTCGTTATATGCTGCAAAACGAAGACGGAACCGAAACAACAGTGCCTGATACGGCACCCGCGACAGTATATGTACCAAAGAATTCTGCGTATACGTTAAGAAGTCCGGATTTATATGGATATACATGTGTAGGAAACAGTGCAAATCAGGGAGAAATAAACATCACAGAGGATCGCCAGGAGATCACTTATTATTACCGGAGAAACAGTGAGATGCCGGAAATACAAACCGTACCTGTCCGCGTAACTTATGATGGAAAACCCCATACATTTGATATCAAACAGGAAGATGGTGTACAAATCAGTTACAGTTTGACAGAAAACGGATCGTATACACAAACGGAGATGCCATTTTACACAGAAGCAGGCCAGTATAAGATTTATTTTAAAGCGGAAAAGGCATCTTTTATTCCAACATACGGGGAGGCTGTCCTGGAAATCGAAAAGGCTTCCACCAGCATGCAGCTGACTGCAAAAAACGATACGGTCAAAGGTGCGGGGACAGTAGAATTACAGCTTTGCAGACAGGGGATTCCGGAAGATGCCGGGATAAAAGTAACCTGTGATGTTTCCGGGATCACATTAGAAGAAAAGGGAACGGATCACTGGATAGCAACGCTTCCGAATGAAACGAAAACATATACGTTCACCGCGTGTTATAATGGGAATGGCAACTATACAGGAAGTAAGGCAGATTGTCAGGTCCGTGTAACGGCGGATCATTCCCAGACCGGGGGCGGTTCTGGTGGAAGTTCCGGAGGCAGTTCAAGTGGAGGTTCCGGCGGAATATCCGGAGGCGGTTCAAGTGGAGGTTCTGGCGGAAGTTCTGGTGGAAGTTCCGGAGGCAGTTCCGGCGGAGGTTCCGGTGAAAATGCCGGTGGAAGCACGGACGGATCATCTGGCAATGTTTCACCGGATTCCGGCACATTACCGGCACCGGATCATGCAAAAGAAGAACCGGGGAATGTGACACCGCCACCCGCAGCAGATACGTCCGTTTCTGTTAAGGATATTAATGTCAAAGCAAAAACTGCAGTTAAAAATAATACGGTCAAAGTGAAGAATATTGCAGCAGTTTTGAAAAAAGAAATTACAAAGGCAGAAAAAGAACAGGGTGGCAGGATAAAAGACCTGTCTGTTGAAATAACTTTTGATACAGGAAAAGCTAAAAACTGGAAGAATCTGCATCTTGAAATGGATAAGCAGGCGGTAAATTTACTTGTCAAAAAGAATGTAAAAGAATTGAAGGTCAATGGTGGCAATGTAAATCTTACCTTTGATTCGAAGGCATTAAAAGAATTAAAGAAAGAGATGAATACAGCTGTGGTTATCAAAATGAAACAGGCTGACAAGAAAAATCTTTCTGCCAGGGCAGGGAAAATTATTGGAAAACGTCCGGTTTATGATTTTTCCGTCACAGGAATAAAGAAAAAGCAGTCGTCTGTCCTGAAAAAGGGACGGATCAGGGTCGCTGTTTCCTATAATGCTTCGAAAAAGGAAAAAGACAAAAAGATTTTTGCATATAAAATTGATAAATACGGTGCAGCAGTTAAGATACCGGGATCTTATTATGATTCCGATACAAAGACCGTTAACTTTGTAAGCCGTGGGTTTTTCACAGTTGCAGTAGGCTGTGAAAAATGATGAAACATAAAAAATCATCGTTCACGTTAAAAAAACTGTAGTTCATGTCGAAAAAGACAAAAACCGGTTTTCATTTGGTATAATGATAGAGCTCATTTTAGTAAAAATGAGTTCATACTGTGAATGATGGAGGGGATAACAATCATCGTTTTAGAAGAAATATTAATGGCAAACGGCTTGACCGTGTTAATGATGTGGTTCCTTTTGTTTTGCAGACGAAAGAACAGAGAGAGCCTTCATGTGGGAGATAAAATATATGATGGAATAGCAATCGTAAATTTAGTGGGTGCATTGTCTGAAACCATTGCTTTTCTCGTAGATGGAAAACAGTTTACTGGCAGCCGGCAGATTAATTATATCTCTAACAGCATATGCTTTATAGGGACAGTCAGTATGGGTATGCTTTGGTGTATGTACGTGGAATTGCGTATCTATCGAAATTATAAAAGAATGGTTCAAAAAGCAGGAGTGGAGATATTTCCCTGGCTGGTAGAAGTAATTATGGTTTTATGTAATCTGTTTGGAACAGGGATCATGTTTAAAATATCCGGGGAGAATGTATATCAGAGAACTGCCGGTGTGCTGGTGGGATATATTTCGCTTGTCATATATTTTGCTTACAGTATCTATCTGGTGTATCATTCCAAAAAACAAGGGGTTAACCTGAATTTTTTCCCGGTGATCTATTTCGTTGGTCCTTGTTTTGCAGGTGTAGTTCTCCAGTTCCTTTTTTATGGAATTACATCATCATGGGTGCTGGTTGCGGTCGCATTGATATTTGTGCAGATGCAGTCATACGCAGAGAGTTTGTATATGGATGAGCTTTCCGGATTATATAACCGGAGATATTTTAATGCGGTGGTTGCAGAAAAGAAAATTGCAAGCCATAAATCCTTATATGGAATCATGATGGATGTAAACGATTTCAAGTGTATTAATGACAATTTAGGTCATAGTACGGGTGATAAGGCTATTTGTACGTTGGGAAATATACTCATCAGATCCATACCGGATGCTGGTATGGCAATCCGGTATGCGGGAGATGAGTTTATTGTGCTGCTGTCAGGTGTTGATACGGAGCGTGTCTTAGCGACAATGGAGGAGATTAACCATAATCTGTCCCAGTTTAATGAATCCGGAATAGAACCGTTTCATTTAAGTGTTTCTATGGGATACACGGAATTTGGGACAGAAGATGATGCAGAAACTTTTTTAATGCATATGGATGAGAAAATGTATGAGGAAAAACGGAAATATCATATGCGAAAGAAATCAGCCGGTTTGGAAAATAAAGTATAGCATTACGTTCCTGCCATTTGTCCGATAACTGGTTGCAATGGCACAAGAAAAGAAAATATTATAATCATCAAACGAGTAGCAGACTGGTGTAAATCCGGTTTTGCTGCTCGTTTTTATATTTATGGTTATAGGCAGGGATGCTCCGGATTTCAATACAGTAAATAACCGTGTTATGGTTGATGGAGAGGCATTTTTTGTTTTATGAGAAAACCAGTTACCCATATAGATAACTGGTTTTTAAGGGATAATGTTAATGAGTATGTGCGATAGTGGAGTTATCAAGAAGTGTTCGTAAGGCATCCTGAAGGACTTGTGAGCAGTTGATTCCGCGCTTGTCAGCAAGACGGACCATCCAACTTGGAAGAGAAACATTTTTTCGAACGGCGCGAGTATCTGTCTGGGCACGATATTCAATGGTATCTGCGGAAATCAGGGAACAGATTGTGCCGGCATCAACACTTAATTTTTCCTGTGGTGATGGAGGAGCAATCGGTTCGCCTTCATCCTCTGCAACAACAAGCCATGCGCTCATTGCATCGGTAATTTGGTCAATTGCATCAGAAAGACTATTGCCAGTAGTGATGCATCCAGGAAGATCAGGGACTTTTGCGTAGTATCCAGATCCGTCCTCGATAGGTGTAAACAAAGCTGTATAAATATATTTCATAGTAACCCTCCTATTTGGAAGCACTGAGTTGTTTAATCGTTTGTTGCCTTGGATTCATTATGTACCTCCTTTAATTATATCATACACAATATTACACAAAAGTCAACTAAAATACACAAAAATACACAAGAAATAAAGTGAATGTGCACTACGGAATTTTCCAAATCAGCCGGAATTGTTTTTACCGGAGGCGGCGGATTGTGCAGAGAGTCATGAAGCAGAGGTTGGGGCGGATTGTGGAGGAGCAGGTCGGACAGTTGAGGATGGTTTGGCAATAATTTTTATTTGATATAATTGAACACATGTTTTATTATATAGGCATATAGGGAGGTAGCAAATGGGAGAAAAGCTAAGCAATGAACTTACGGATAAAGAAAGAGAAATGTGTATGAGTATATTGTAAAATATATGGAAGAAAATTTAATTTCTCCATCTTTTCAAGAAATCTGTAAAGGAGTAAACACAAAATCAAAGTCATGTGTGGGGAACAATATTTTCAGTTTTGCATACTGATTGTTGCTATTATCAATCTGATCGTAATGATCTTTTCTAACCATAAAAAATAACCGCCCCTACCAAAGACCGGTTATTTTTTAAAACTAACTTTGGCAAACCGCCTACACGGTATTGCGTTTTGTATTTTCATAATACCATTGCGTAATTTTTTGTCAATGATTTAAAGATCTTTGCTGGATACCGGCATAAAATAAGGTTCAGACCATTGTAAAACTCAAATGAATAATGAAGTTTATAATTAGTGTCTGCTTACTCAGCAGGCACTAATTATATTTTATTAAATTGTTTTATTATCTGCGAACAATTTCTAATCGTTCGCGCTGGATAAGTTTTTCATACTGCCTCAATTGAAATACTGTCTACCTGTGCACTTAAATGATTTTAGACACCAGATCCATATCTATTATAGAGTAAGATCAGTATAAGCAAAACGAGTATCACTATATATCTTTTTTTCATTATTATAAATAACTTGAAGCATAGAAATTGGTTTTACTCGAATAAGTTTGAGATGTAATCTTTACAATTCCTACATTTCCAACTCCAACATAAGTATCAAGATTTCCAGAACATTTTAAGGTAATACAGGAGGAAGTACATGTGGTTTTGTTACTTTGTCCAGAAAGTTTATATGTATATATAACAAAGTCAGAATCTACGCTTGCATTAGAAGCACTTGCATTTGTCCAGTGCTTTCCACTATAATATCCAACGGCATTAAATGTAATTGTAGCTGAACCAATCACCAAATCACTACTTAATGTTTTACTATAAGTAGCACGAGTCGATTGTGGTGAAGACGAAATGTCTTCTATTATTTATAGTTGAGTCTTTTTCAACTTCTTTTTGATATTTTTTCGCTGAGTCTATTGCTTCTTTCAGTTCTCCAACTGTAACAGTTGCATAGCTAGCTTCTTGGTTTACTTCAAGGTTATTTTCGTCTATGTCCAAATACGATAGGACATCATAAACATTTTCAGTTGTTATAACTGTCTCTTCCGAGAACTGTTTATTGCTTTCGGCTGCAAAAACAGGTATTGGAGCTATAGTTGTATGTACTAGAGCCAACGACATTGATGCTGCAATTACTTTTTTAATAATTTTTTTGACTTTCATTGAAAGACCTCCATCTTTTAAAAAATTTATCACAACTATATATAATATATAGAGATGAACATTATAATTCCCGCAATTTCATTTCATTTATTTTCTTTTTGCGCGTAATCGTTCTATTTCTTTTTATCCGATTATAAATTGATATAACAGTAGGAATATTTGTAAGTATAAAGATAATGATACAATTATGTATCTTATCCTTTATAGACATCTGATTTTCGGAAACGAAACTATATGAGAGTGTCAATAACCCCTGCTTCTCAACGCGTTCAAAACTTTCTGGTTCAAAATTAAGATACACTATAATTAATACGATTGAAAGAACAAGAAAAATAATTGGTGTTAATGATACGGTAGTTGTTCTTCTTTTTTTATTTAAATATGATTCTAAAAAACGTACACAAATAATGGTTAATGCCATTATTATTACGATGAATAAAATTGTAGAAAATTTCATTTATTCTCCTTTTTGCTCTCTGTATTTTTTTATCAATATTTTTGCTGTGTCAAAATCAAGTTGATCATCTATTACCATTTTTTTAATTAATGAAATATAAGCGTCATTTTCTATTTGATCATTCATTTGCATTTTTTGTATAAGTCGATCAAGTCTCAATCGCACGGTAGGATATGTTATATGATACAATTTTGCAACCTCTTTTAAAGAGCCAGATGACATAACAAAATTTTTTATAAATGTGATATCTTCATCACTTAAATTGTATATCCATTCTTGCGCTTTTCGTCTCATTACCAACCCCTTTCTTTAATATTATTGATATTATCATTTAATAATGTTAAAGTCAACTGCTAATATTATGTTATTTACATCTTTTTATCTTAATAATCATTCGAAACCTCAAACTTGTAAAGATAAGGTTTTCAGATTCGAGGTTACTCTCAACCCCCTTGCTTTTGTTTATATTTCTTCAATCATCAGTTATAAAAAACAGAAGCATTTTAATCAGTTCACCATATCGGTTTCATTTTGTGTTATACTATTTTATAAAATTTTTTTGTCGCCGCTGCCGCTTCGGTCGGTGCAAAGCGGACATCTACCAGATGTCTTGCACCCTTGTATTTGCCCTTATCAGAGTTCGTAAATCCATATGGAAGATATAATATAAGGGAAAGCTCACCTGCTGGTCTGCGTCTATTGGGACAGTATATTTATTATGATGCACTGGTGGTACACGGAAGCGGCGATAAACTGGAAGGTTATGGAGGTAAACAAAATGAATGATAGAAAGTTAAAGGGTATAGCAGTTATTCTATTTGGAATACTCTTAAGTGCAAGTGGCGCAGAAATGAATCGAACTGTATTGGCAAGTTTTAGCGATTTCCCGTTTGCTCTTATTGGGATAATTGTTGGAATTGTTGGACTTATAATGGTTTTCAAAAATAATAAAGGATAACAAACTAAGAAATTGTTTGGTATTACAGCGGAAGAACTTTTGAAAAAAGCACGGTAAAATGCTGACTTATCAATTGAAAAATAATTATTTTGTATGGAATATCTGCATGGCTCCATAAGTATGCGGCAAATGCGGAGCCGTGACCTTTCTCGACGGGCAGGAAAAATTCCGGCAGTTTGCGCACGTATTACACAATTGCTTGAGATTGGTGTGTGTTGTTGTATCCAGATGCAGGATCAGCGTTGCTGTCTTAAGCGGCCGGAGCATCTGCCCCTCGGTAAGCTGGATACCATCCGGGGCAAGCCGCCCATAAATCTGTGGGAGCAGGTTAAGGGAATAGGTATCTCCCAGAAAAGATAATTCTGCAAGATACAGGCGGCTCTGACGTTCTACCACATGTGCAAATTCTTCATAAGCCTTTGACAAAAGCATCAGGCTGATGCAGTCCACAATGTAAGCCTCCTGGATCTGTTCATGGTTCAGATATAATTCCGACAGTTCATCCACTCCGTTTCCAAGCGTCACAAACCCATAGGCATAGTGAGGCAGAGAAACCCAGTCTAAATCCTGATCCAGAGAGTAATACGCATAGGATTCAACCAGGGGAAGAAGTGCCGTATAAATTGCCTGAATATGAGGCAGGTCATCCGGAGGGAAATGGAAACGGCTGCAAAATTCGTTCCAGTCACCGGAGGATAATCCGGGAGTAAGTTTACATTTCATGGGATGCATCCTCCTTATCGGAAACAGCCATAACGGCTGCAATTTCCTGAAAGCGGCCCGTGACCTTATCATAGTTCTTTCGGTGATGGGGAAAGCCACAGTTTATGCAGGATTTGATACCATTTTTTAAATATTCACAGTTTCCACCACAGGATTTCCCGAGTGTATAGAGGGGACAATAACAAAACAGACAGTTAAAGTCCGCCTCCGGAATTCCTTTATGGCATGGAAAATATTCACATTTTTTATTTTGAAAAAACTTATAATATTCGCTCAAAATGGTTTCCTCCAATCAAAGCACAATCATAGCATAATTATATCGGAACAACAAGCGGATCGCAAGAAATGCGAATGACATAAAAATTGCATTTCAGTGGGAAATGATACCTTTTGCACCTTTTATCATTACATTATTTACATCTTTTTAAGAGCGCAGGTATAGTGGCTCAGGCAATTGAGGATTTGAAGCAAAAAGTTGAAAATTAAATAAAAAACACTTGACTTAAAGTTAACTTTAAGTGGTATATTATGATAGATAAAGTCGGAAGGAGAATTTATTATATGTATATCGAAAAGATTAACGGACCGGAAGATGTGAAGAAATTGAATATAGAAGAGATGACAGCTCTCGCAGAAGAAATGCGTCATGCATTATTAAAGAGGGCAAGTATTCACGGCGGACATTTTGGCCCGAATTTTGGCATGGTAGAGGCAATCATTGCACTGCATTATGTTTTTGAGTCCCCAAAGGACAAAATGGTATTTGATGTTTCCCATCAGACCTATCCGCACAAGATGCTGACCGGTCGAAAAGATGCCTATTTATATGAAGAACATTACGATGACGTGACGGGATACAGCTGTCCGCAGGAAAGTGAACATGACCATTTTACGGTCGGACATACCTCTACATCCGTCAGTCTGGCATGCGGTCTGGCAAAGGCAAGGGATCTTCGTGGGGAAAGTGCAAATGTGATCGCAATTATCGGAGACGGTTCTTTAAGCGGAGGAGAAGCCTTAGAAGGAATGGATTTTGCAGCAGAATTAGACAGCAACATGATCATTGTAGTAAATGACAATGATATGTCAATTGCAGAAAACCATGGAGGACTTTATTCAAATCTGAAATTACTCCGCGAGACAAACGGACAGGCAGAGTGCAATTTATTTAAAGCCATGGGACTTGATTATGTCTATGTGGATCATGGAAATGACCTCAGGGAACTGATCGGGGCTTTCAAACAGGTAAAAGACAGTAAGAAACCGGTTGTTGTCCACATTAATACATTAAAGGGAAAAGGTTATAAACCGGCAGAAGAGCATAAGGAAGAATGGCACTGGCATCTTCCATTTGATATTGAGACCGGAAAATCCCATTTTCCGGAAGTGGAAGATTATTCTTCGGTGACCTGTGAATATCTGATTGAAAAGATGAAAAAGGATCCGACAGTTGTTACAATTACATCCGGAACCCCGACGATTCTCGGATTTACGCAGGAGAAAAGGAAACAGGCCGGCCGGCAGTTTGTAGATGTGGGAATCGCGGAGGAGACAGCGGTAGCACTTGCTTCCGGAATTGCCAAAGGTGGCGGAAAGCCGGTATACGGTGTGTATTCCAGCTTTATCCAGAGGACGTATGACCAGATTTCACAGGATCTGTGTATTGACGGGAATCCGGCAACGATTGTTGTGTATACGGGATCGGTATTTGGCATGACGGATGTTACCCATCTGGGACTGCAGGATATTCCGATGCTTTCTAATATTCCGGGACTAGTTTATCTGGCACCGACA
>ULNW01041555.1_pt1 | contig 14955 bp, 17 predicted proteins | sample 1952021 | NCBI WGS metagenome assembly ULNW01 (sample SAMEA4835587, study PRJEB28245) | human gut metagenome | biome: gut microbiome; material: fecal sample | place: Denmark | collected 2008 | reverse complement strand
GAAGAAAAAACAACAGAATACAGATTTAGTTGCTGTAAATGGCACCACCTCTGCCGGATCAACGCAGGAAGAGATCAACTTTGCAAAGGCAAGAAAACAGGTTGTTGCAAAAAGAGTAGATCTGATTCAACTTGGCAGGAATAATCTTACGCTTGTAGAACAAAAGGCTGTTAATTATATGATTTCTAAAATAAAGCCAACGGATGATCCAATGCAAAGATATGATTTTAGCGTAAGAGAATTTTGCCGGATGATAGGTTGGTCTTCCCGTTATTCTACACCGGAAATGCTTAAGATGTTACAGGAATTGTCTCAAAAGACTCAGTGGATTAAAGATGTAGAGTATAGTGAATATAATGTTATCCATGTGGGGAATGATGGAAATGAGTATAGTGTTAAAAAAAATACCCCAAATGTAAAATATACAAGCCGCCACTGGTTCGATATTGTAGAATTACATGAGACTGCCGGCTATATAACCATCACATTTTCGAGATCAATAACACCATACCTGTTTAATTTAAAAAAGCAGCAGAAAGATGGAAAAGTTTACATAGCATCTTGGAGCGTTGATGCAACCGCGATCATGAAATCCCAGTATTCAGGGAAACTTTTTGAATATCTTAAGACATATCAATGCAATAACTTGGAATGGGTGTTCGAAAATGGAACAGGAACGGAAAGAGATCTGCAGGTAATGCTTGCCCCAATGGACGCAAATGGGAATACAGTTGTTCCGAAAGGATGGGCAAACTGGGGAATCTTCGAAAGGAATGTTTTGAAACCGGCAAAAGAGGAAATAAATAAGTACACGGACATTACGATAGATTATACGCCTTTAAAGGTAGACTATGCCGGGAAAAAGTATCGCCGATATGTTATGATAAAATTTACACTGATAGAGAAGAATGAAGATGAAAAGAGACGAAAAAATGCCCTTCTTGATCAGGAATATAATAATTATACACAGTATGAGCAGCTTTCCCTGGAAGATCTGCAATATGAGAATGCTTCTGAAGACGAAAAGAGAGAGGCGAAACGGAAAGAGTATGAAAAACGTGAGAAAGAAATAGATAAATCAGATTTTCCTCTTCTAAAAGATATGCTTTTTGATTTTACAGAAGAACAGTTGCGGATGTTGGACCATGCCGCACGCAATCACATGACAGAGGATTTTTCTGCATCTGATGCTGAATTGTGGGTATGTGATTTTATAAGTTACTACAATGACTATCTTGAAGCAACAAAAAGTGAAACAAGACGCTCAAAGTTTGCCAGACTGCTTGCATATGTGAGAAATGACTATCAGGCATATGCTGTGCAACTTGGATCAAATTATATCGGAATTAATGAGAGCATAAAGCAAGACATTCCGGAAAATATAGTGTATGATATAGATGTAGATGATCAGGTGGATAGTTCTGATAAAATAATGGAAGAAAATGTAAATTATGAAACAAATGATAAAAGCAATAGTTCCACGGCTAATACATCAACATCGCTTGAGGATGAACTACTTGACATGGTAAGAAAGGCAGGACTTTAATATATGGCTCGATTTAGACAGTATAAAAATGGGATTTTTGGACATAGATATAAAGGGCTTTATATAACAAGAAATAATAGCAACCGTTGGAAAAATGGAAAATTATATTCCATTATTGATGAAAATGGGAATCCGGCATGTGATCCAGGTACCGGAGAAACATTTGAGGAAAGTCCGGATTTTGAAGATTGCGAATGGTTTATTGACAAATTAAAGGCATCTGAAGAGGAGATGGCTCTTTACAGAAAACTTTATGACTGTAGTATTCCGGAATTGTACCGTATCAAGGCAAAATATTCAAGGAAAACAGAGGAAGGAACTATCACAAAAGAAGAAAAGGCTCTTTATACGTTGGTTGAAAAGGTAATGAAACGCAAAGATAAAGATATGGCTTTCTGAAGACGAAGAAGTGATAAATGGAAGTGGCATGTATGAAATGATCAATAATAAAATTAAACCTAAAATTAATAAATTGATTGTGAAGTATTTGAACATGTGATATGATGTAATTGTATTATTTTATATTATATGTTTTAGATCTGGCATCAGTCAGATCGTATTTCAGGATTTGAGTGATTCAAATGCTCCTGCATTATTGCAGGGGCTTTTTTTATTGCCGAAATCCTATGTTTTTTACGAATCAGTTGTGATTCGGGAAGGGAGTTTTATATGATCTTTACGTTAAAAGATCTTACTGCTGATACTTATACAGAGGTAACAGTAGTACAGAAAGAAGATGGAACCATTGTAAGCAATGAAGAAAGAATGCTGAATAATCAGCATGAGTATTTAATCTGTGATGATGATTCTTCGTGGAACTTTCCGTGGGGATATTCCAGCATATGGGATATAATAAGAACCCTTAATCATGCAGAACTTCCATATCCGATGGAATCAGATGAAATGGTAGCAATAATAAATGCTGCTGATTCTTCAAGTTTTTCTGATGTAGTTGGGAAGATCTCAGAAGGAGAATTTTCACTAATTACACCAGAAGAAATGAAAAATCCGGAAAACAGAGATATGTGTGAACAGAATCTGGCATTATATCTTGTTAGAAATGGAATGTATCAGCTGCCATTTGAATATTCAGATGAACTGGAAGAATATTTAAGATGGGATATGATATCGGAAGAAATACAGATCAACGGTAACTGGGAATTGGTTAAAGTGAATAACCGATGGTTTGCCGTATCCATCGAAGTTTAAGGAGGAAAAAGCATGGTTAGATATTTAGATCCTTTTTATGGGACAGACATCACAGAGTCGGTACTTTACAAACTGGCATCTCTTCATCGATCAGAAATCATTAAAGATTTTGAGGATGGAAGTGTTTTCCGTATTACCTATTCGTATGTAACAAGGAGGGGACAGACGAGGGTACATGAAAAATTTATTTTTTCTTCGTGCCAGTGGTGGCATGGAGAGGATGGGCAGAAAAATGCAAGAGAAATCTTTCTTCAGTGGATTTCCTCATTTAACAAAGGAAACCCATTCCGCAGGATATTTAAGGTGAAAGTTTTGCGGTGTGATGCTTATGCCTATGCACAAGAAGTTGTAGACGGAAAGGAGGAGGCGGCATGACGCAGGATTACATTGATGAGATGGCTGAAATTTTCCTTGATCGTTATTTTGACTTGGGAGATGATGAGCAAACTCTAAAGGAAAATATCCGTGTTGCCGGACAACTCCTTTTGAGTTCAGAAAAAGAAGTAAAGGAAATTGCCGGGTTTGTTGAAAATGGAGAGGTTTTCGATGAATCTGCTGCAATCCTTTCTGTGCAAAATTTTTGTTTTGCGCAGAGGTTTTTAAAGATTTTCCAGGATAAGCTGAAAAATCTGGAAAAATTAAGGGCAGCGTCAATGGTTTAGAATGATTGAAGTTGTCAGAAAAGGGAAAGTATGTGAATTGCATACTTTCCTTTTTTTGCTTGACTTTTTACATGGGTTTGTGCCTAAAATATGCGCAAAATAAATGAGCAGGAGGAAAATGGCACATGAGTACCGCAATCATTGAGGATATGAAAGGGACAGATCATAAGGTTTCAAAAACTGCAGGTGATGGAAATGGTACATATTCTGGGAAAGGTAAAAAAGTAGAAAAAGCAGGAATGGCAGGAAAAAAGGCGGTTACTCCACCAAAAAGCACTGTATCTGCAAAAGCCGGAGGAGAAAAGGAGCTTGTAAAGAATGCTGCAAGTGCAAAGGGAAAAAAGATTCCGGCAACTGCGGGAAAAGGGGGGAAAGAAGCGTCTCTTTCTAAAACAGTGGAAAAAAAGCAGGATAAATCAGAAAGTAAATCCATATCGAAGCAACCGGCTGCAAAGAAAAAACCAAAGAATGCGAAGAAACAGGAAATTAAAACAGCGGATCGTGTTATTCCTGAAACTGCTCTTGGAGATCTTTCATCAATGAACAAGACTCAGCTTACGCAGATTTGCAGGGAAATGGATATATCCCGTTATGAGAATGGAAATCTGATCACAAAGGATGTCATGATTTCAAGGATCAAGGCAGAGGTTCGTAAAATCAAAAGTGCGCAGACCAGAAGAGCAAAAAAAGAAGAAAAGCTTAAAGGGGAAAATAAAAAAATTATTGTATCAGGTGAATTGAAAGATTCAGAATTGCCCGTAAAGACACAGGTAAAAGAAGTTTCCCAGACAGAGCCGGAAAATAAGGAATTGGGAAGTGAAGTAGATACAAGCTTATCAGATCTCTTGAGCCGTGGTGAAATTGCAAAGATGATGGAAGAAGTCGAGGAAGAGGCAAACAGGGAAGAAAAGGCTTTAGAGAAAAAAGAAAATTTCCATGAGATTGAGGATGTCAGGGAAAAAAAGGAAGTTAATAAGGAAAAACCGAAGAAAGAAGGATTTTTTGCGAGACTGAGAAGAGAACGGGCTAAAAAAAAGAAGCAGGTTTCTGAGAGAGAAGGAGAGGTTGTGGCTGTTTCAACCGGGAACAAACTGGAAGTAGAAGATCTTGGTGAAATGGCAGATGAGCCTGTTAATTTAAGCTCGACTCCAGCCAGCACAGAAAACTATGTACCTAAAGGTCGGGAGATAATTGATAAAAGAGGTACGGATGAAAACTCTGTGGTAAATGATGAGCATACGCAGGCAAAGATGACCCAGACTGATGTAAATCGAATTTCAGGTGAAACAGCAAGTGGAGAAGGAATAGAAGATACCTTAAAACGTGTGCTTGCAATTGCTGATATTGAAGTAGATGGAGCAAAAGAATTTCATCCAGGGGAAATAGGAACAAACAGTATTGTTGTCGGGGGATATACGGAAGAAATGGTGTTTGATCTTGCATACCGGATGCTCCGTAAAAGAAATAAAGATACAAAAGTGATGGAAAGAGAGGAATTCCGGGAAAAATACTGGCTTGATGCAACCTATATCCATAATTTGATAGGGGAAAAATCATATACGATTTATGAAAATGTAATGAGAGGAAAAATGGTTAATATCCCTAAGAAAAAAAGATTACCATATATTCCGGCTGATAATCCGGATGCCTCGGATGAACAGTATGAGATCAAAGAAGCAGGACGAAAGGAATAAGAAGGGGGATTGCTCTGTGAAAAAAGAGGCTAAGAATCTTGTAAAAAAGAAAAATTTTTGGATCACTCTGGTTAATAATTCAATAGGTATTCAAATTATGATATGTGTTACAGTAATACTTCTGTTTATTGTAGGAAACTATATTCTGAGCAGATTTGAATATGAATACCTGGGATGATCCGCAGGTACTTTGGGGAGACATTTAAGAATAAGTATACTGATGATAGGAAACCTGATTGCTGAGCTATTTGTTATTTTGTTTTTTTCAAGCATTCCGGATTGGATTCATAAGTTGATCGCAATTCGTAAATATTGTTATCTGCCAATGACTGAGTATGAAGCAAGAGAGAACCATTTCGAGAATGCGGGCGAATATTTTCAATATGTACAAAACTCTATATGTACGGATAAGAAACAATGGGTAATATTATCAGCTAAGGATTTTTATCAGATGATAATGGTCTGTTTAAAGCTTTTTCCGGATAAAGGGACTCTGTTTGAATTACAAAGCGATGATTGTAGAGCGTGTCCCCTTTCTTTTTATGAGTTTATTGAAAATTATACTAAGGAGAAGGTTACTTTAAATGAATGTGTGCAGATTAGTGAAGAGGGAGAAGTGCAGCTCAGTTACGCGTATGTGGAATGCGACAATGGTGGCATACAGAAAATGAGAAGTTTGAGCGTGAATGAAAAACGAGTAATTGAAATGCCAGAAACATGTAACATGTAGGGTCAGCTGTATGTATGAAGCGTAAGAAAATATAGGAAAAGTATTAAAAGTTAAATAAAGATTAAACAAAATATTGAGAACGCAAATTGATTGTGATATGATGTAATTGTATTATTTTATATAGATTTACATCTGGCAGCAGTCAGGTGGTTTTCAGGATTTGAGTGATTCAAATGCTCCTGCATTATTGCAGGAGCATTTTTATTGCCATAAATCCTATGTTTTTATACGGCATGGACATAGATGTCTGTCGGGAATGGAGGTTTATATGTTAAAAAACAAACAAAAGAATGGCTTAGATCTTAATATGAATTTCTATGAGCTGTTCGAGATCTTTAACGGAGGTAGTGTACCTTCGGAAAAACCGGCTCCGGCCAGTATGGAGGATTACCTTCATAAAGGAGAAAGGATACTTTCCCTTTTAAGGGAAAGAAAAAGAAAAGAGTTTCATGCAGTTCCTTTTCTGGATGCGCTGGTACCGAAAACTTATTTTTCCAAAAACACATATGACAGACAGGCTTATGTTCTGCAGTGCATGAGAAATAAGGTGCTTCGTCCGATCACAGACAAGATTGTGGATGGGCAGACAGATCTTGGAGAAATCTTGAGACAGCTTCCGGGAATGGAGAACTGTATGCAGCCGGCAGAGCCTGAAAAAAATGCAATTTTAATACTGAAAGGGCTTTGTAAGGATGATTATAAGGGCTGCATTGCGGTGGAAGTGAAAGGATTTGAAAAGATCTATGCGCCTACCGGAGGGACAAAGTTGCCTGCAAAAACGCATGGTGCAGGATTCTGGATGCTAAAAAAAGATCGCAATCATCGTTATGCAATGGCTGATATGTCAGCGGTGTTTTCATCAATGGCACTATTTTGTCAGTTGCGGAGAGAAATCCGTATGCGGTGGGAAAATCTGTCACCACAGGAACTTGAAGATGATATTTTACATAAAACTCTTGAAGATGCTTTGTGTGATGCTATTGCAGCACATGAGGTATATACGGGAAAGGGTGGAAAGTCAATTGTTCTGTTTGAGAATGAGGATTTTCCTTATGTAAGGAAGTATTTTCAGGATCTTGGTTATGAAGTTGAAAAATATGAAAATGTCCCAAAACAGGAGAAAGAGATCCTTTTCCCATTTGAAAAAAGAGAGGCTATGAAAAATTCTTCCTATTTTGGCGCAATTCTGTTTCTTGCGGATGAATTACCGGTATCAGACATGGAATTAAAATTCCGGCATTTAAGAACCGGAAAAAGAAGCTACCAGCAGTTTTTGGATGCTGGAATTTCCACGGAACTCATGGTGATGCTTATTGATAAGATGATCTATGAGTATGAGGAAGATAAGCAGGAGGAGAAGATCCGGAAGGCAAATAGGGAAAGCTATGCCGCGTCTTTTGAAACCAAGCACAACATTCCGCAGAAAATCCTCAGAGCAATGGAAGCATCAGAATTTAATAACTATTTTGGTTATGTGGAATTTGATGAGGAAGTTGATCTTTCGCTCATGAAGAGTATTTATGAGGAATTTCATGCGTTGGCCAAATTTATGGGATTAAATATGCATGAAGAGGTAAGCCTGAGATTTCGAAAGCTTGGAAATCATAAGGCTACTGGGTTGTATTACCCATACCTAAAATGTTTATGTGTGGATGTGCGCCATCCTGCTTCATTTGCACATGAGTGCATGCACATGCTTGATTATGAGCATGGCCATGTATCCAGAGGTGCAGCATTTTATCCGGTGCTTGCATTGTACCGCGAAGAGGTAAAAAGATCCGTAGAAAACTTAGGATATTCTCTTAAGGGGAAATACGATCTGGATTATTATTTGGAATCTTCTGAGGCATTTGCAAGATGTGGAGAGATTTACTTAACACGTATTTGCGGAATCAGGAATTCTGTTGTTGAGCCAGATCCGAAAAATGACTTCGCATATCCGGACAACATTGCTATCAATGACAGGATAAGAAGTTATTTTAACAGTTTTTTTAATAAGTGATTTTTTTTAATAAGTGATTTTTACAGAAGAAGAAATTGTTTCTTCTTCCGGAAAGGAGATTTATGAAAGAGTTTTTTGAAAAAAACAAATGGAACGTGGAATGTGATGTGAAAGATGACCATCAGTTTGTTATTGTACATGTCGCATTTATGAATGAGAGAAAAATGGAGGATCAGGTAAGCTTTGATATTCCATCTCCGTTTTTGCTTAAGGAAGAAAGTTTTAAAGAACTTTCAGAATGTTTCAGAGATTTTTTAGGAGATCTGGATGAGCGAGAGGTTACTGAGATAGCCATAGTTGCCTCGGCGGAAACCATGGAAAAACTTGAAGAGACAAATATGTAGGTTTATGACGGAAAACCGTCAGAAGGGAGCAGTATATGAAAACATTAAAAGGATACGCGTATGATGCGCGTACTGTTGAGGCATTGCAGGCAGTTGACGAGCCGGGTGTATATCAGTTTTTTGGTATGCGGGGCATCGGAAAACGGACTGCTGCAGAAATTGTGGCAGAAAAAATGCTTGGAAGCAGATTATCAGCGAATCCGGATTATCTTATGATATCGCCAAAAGAAAAAAATAAGGTGATTGGAATAGATGATATTGAGGACCTGTTTGTGTTTACCGGGCAGATGGCTGCGAATGCAAGCTATAAAGTATGCGTTATTGATGATGCTGATTTGCTTACAGAATCTGCACAAAATGCACTTTTAAAGCTTTTGGAAGAGCAGGCAGGGCAGGTGGTTATCATACTTGTGGCGCATCGTCATCTTATTGATACGGTGGAGAGCCGGGCGAAACTTATCCCATTTTATTCTCTGCAAAGGGAAGAAATGAAGGAAGTCATAGATGATTTTGATCCTCTTGTGGCAGAGTTGTCCGGTGGGAGAATCGGATTTTATAAATCAATGGTTGCATCCGATGGGTATGTCGGGACGGTCAAAAATGCTTTAAAATTCATTGAAAATGGAAATAAAGCGGATCTTTTTGATTGCCTTCATGTGATCAGGGAAAAGGATAAAGCATCCTTTTATGAAACCTATGATCCATCACTTATCCGGGCTTTTGTTGCTTATCTCCGGCAGGTTTTTTATAAAATCCTGCTTGGAGCTTCCGGCATAGAGTTCGGGTTTACCCCGGGTATTGATGTTTCAAAAGCATCAGAGCACTACAGTATCCTGTCAATTCAGGCTGCAGTGTCCGTACTCTCAAATGCGGAGCGAATGATTTCAGCTGGTCGATTTAATAAAAACGACTGGTTTGATATGCTCCGGTTTATAGCGGAGTAGGGAGTTAGATAAGGTTTAAGGCGGAAATTTATTCCGCCAGGAAGGGAGATTTATATGTTTAATTGTGTAAGAATTATTAAAGAAGCTGAGAGAATTCAGCTTTGTGAAAGGATTGCAGAAAAAATTTCAGCAGATTATGGTTGTGAGAAAGCACCTGTCTTGGAATGGCTGGTTACATCCGGCTATGGGCGTGGGAAAAATGTTATTTCTGCCTGTAATTGTGTAGATTATAAAAAAATTTACATAAATGCCGGCATTCATCGGACTGCACAGACAGATGGCATCTTACAGACCAGAAAGATCAAGGAGGTATAGGGTTATGGCTAAGAATATTAATATTTGCAATGTAGAACGCCCTATGAACTTTGATCAGATGGTAGGGCAGAAGACGGTTGTGGAAAACCTGCGTCAGCAGGCTATTCGCAAAGAGTTTTTTCAGTGTTACATTCTGGAAGGACAATTTGGATCTGGAAAAACAACAATGGCGCGCATTATTTCGCGTGCTATCAATTGCGAGCACCCAGATGAACACGGTAATCCATGTGGATGCTGTGAATCTTGTAAGGCGGTTTCTTCAGGTTCTTCAGATATTGTAGAACTGGACGCTGCCAGCAATACAGGAGTAGACAGTATCCGGGCAATCAAGGAATCCGTTGATTTTCTGCCATCACAGCTGAAAAAGAAAGTCTATATTATTGATGAGGTTCAGAAGCTTTCGGGCAGTGCATTTGATGCACTGCTTAAGGTGCTGGAGGAGCCGCCGGAACATGTGGTATTTATCATGTGTACCACAGAATCAAAAAAAATACCGGCAACTGTAAGAAGCAGGGCTGCCTGTTATCAGTTTGGACAGATTTCAGAAGCAGAAATTGCAGGAAGACTTATAGAGATTGCTGTGAAATATGGGTTTTCATATGAGGAAAATGGTATTTTCCTTATTGCAAAAAATTCCTGCGGAAGTATGCGGAATGCGATTAAGCTGCTGGAACAGTCTGGCACCACCGGATATGGAGTTACAGAAGAAAATGTGACAAAAATGCTTGGACTTACATCGCCGGATGCTTTGTTTGCTGTCATGGAAACCATTGTAGGCAATGATATTCCGGAAATGGTCAAAAGAATCAGAAAACTTTTAGATGAAGGAGCAAATCCTGCTTCTATGGTGGGAGATATGTTGTCAGTGCTTGCAGATGGTATTGTCTGTAGTACGTCAGAGAAATTCGACCGTGGAACAGAACATTATAGAAGTTTACTTAAAGCTTTGTGTATGATCACAGATTTAACAACTCTTGGTGTTCTTGCAAAGGGACTGAAAGAAGTGTATTCAGATTTGCAGTATACCCCGGATGAGGCAACTCTCATTTGTGGATTGATTGCAATGATGAGTAAACCGGAGAATAAAGAACGGTATCTTGAACAGAAGATTACTGACTTAGAGCGAAGAGTTGAGGAGCTGCTTTCAGGCTGCGCCGAAAGTGGAAAATTGTCAGGAATGAGCTGTGGAAAAGAAGTGAAAGAGACAATGGACGTTTCTGGTGTGTCAAAGGATGTTCCTGGAAATGTTTGTGAGGAAAACTCTGAAAATAAAAATGCTGCAACTATTCCAGAAGCACTTGAGGGAGAACCAGAGGAAAGCAGGTTGGAAACAAAAAATAATCGCGAAAGTAAATCATCTTCTAATGTAGGAGATGCAGTAAAGGATTCTGAGTCGAAATCTGAAAAAACAGATGAAAATCAGGAGCAAAAATCTGCATCTGATGATTTGGATGTATTCGATCTGTTGGGGCTTTTTTCGGTTGAAGAGGAATCTGCAGAGGAAATCAATGCGGAAAATGTAGTTTCAGAAAGAAATGAACGTTCTGAAAATCTGAATTCGGACAAAGAACAGACTGCGGAGGAAGCTGACGTACCAGAAAAAGAATATCTCGAAAAAACCCAGGAGGTTCCTGTTTCAGCGTTTACAGAAAACGATTTTATTGAAACCGAAGAAGAAGCCTGGCAGGAAAGACAGCGAGAGGAAGAACTGGCAAATATGTATTTTAGCCAGATGCAGGAATCACAGGGAGCAAACGTCCCGAAAGAGGAAGATAAGAGCGAATCTGAAAATGAGGAATTCAAAATGGATGTTCCGCAATTTCAGGAATCCCGGCCGATTAAGGTAGAGGATAATGATCTTCCGGATGTGCTGCCTCCAAATGATGAAGGGAAGGAAGAAAATTTTCTTCCAGAACTGTATCGACAGTTTCCCCTCATGGAGTCCGTGCTTGAACTTGGGTTTCGTAAGGAAGCAAATGGCTGGTGGGTCACCGATCAGGAAGATCTATACAGAATTGCAGCCGGATACAGAAATGCAATCGGGTTTCCATTTGGGATTCGTATTGAAAGAAAAGCTGCAATGGCTTAAACAGAAGATTTTTAAGGGGAAGAAGTAATTCTTCCCCGGAAAGGAGATTTTATGAATATAAGAACCTATGAATATATTTCGCACTATTCAGGAAATATTTTTCAGCTGGCAGACAAAAAAGGGAGGATTATCTGTATGGAAGGAAAGAAAAAGGATATGGCATATATTGATCTGTTGTATGTCGTTTTTGGTGAAAGGATATGCCGTGACATATATTTTTCCAACATAGCAGGATTTTCAGTAACATGGGATGGAAACCCGCTTTTAACCTTGGACCTTGAAATTCCACGCGAATATAACACCCAAATGGAGGATTTCTGGTGGGAAGCGGAAGATAAAACCGAACATGAGAAAAAAAATCCTAATTTTTGCAAAATGCTGGATTCATTAAAAAATTCGCTATGTAGAGAAGCTCAAATGCTTGAATGCAATTTGTTTTTGCGCAAGGAGGCATGTTAATGAGAAAAATATGGATGAATTCAAAAATGGTCTTGATCCGGCATTCATGGGAAAAAGCGGAATTGTGATTCAGAATAATAAAGAAACCAGGACAATTGATTTTGGAAATTGTATTATGGGACGAATTGATAAAGTTCAGACCGGATTATGGGTTCCATATGAGCATGTATGTACCAACGATGGAAAAATAATTCATAAGTCTTATTTTAAAAGACTTTTGGGATAGGTATAAACGGTACATATTTCTATAGGAAAGGGGCTTTATATGTCACAATTTGGGAGATTTATATTAAAAAGATATGCTTCAGCAGCTGCTGGGGTATGCAATATTGTAAAAAACAGAAAGGAGTAATACCGAATCCTAGTAGACTAGGTTGGCTGCATGTCTGTTGTAATGCAGTTCGTAAAAGTAAAAGATAATAGCGTAAAAGCTGGATAGGATGGACTCCATTTTAACCGGTGAGTAGCATGGGAAGGAACTTTTACTTGCCACGATCAGATTTGGTCAGTGGCTGGTATGAAATATTCAAACTACAAAAAGGCGATCCTTACAATGCGTCAAAGTTATCCGTTGGATATGAAGATAACAATGGCAGAAATGAGGATTTCGAAGTTTGTAGAATATTATGGAGAAAGTGGAGTATATATCTCTTTCTCCGGAGGAAAAGATTCACTTGTCGTGTTGGATATTGCGCGAAGGTTGTTTCCAAACATTAAGGCAGTATTTTGTGATACATGGATGGAGTATCCATCCTTGAGAGCCTATGTTAACACATTTTCAAATGTGGACCGGGTTAAGCCGGATATGCTTTTAAAAGATATTATTGACAGATTTGGATGGTGTTTTCCATCCAAGGATGTATCGGAAATGATCTGGGCTGCAAGAAATGGAAAACAGTGGGCGATCAATAAACTCAACGGTCTTGATAAAAACGGGAAACCGTCGGAGTACCGGAAACAGTACATAAAATGGAACAAGCTCTGCTGGGATTCCGACATTTTGATCTCTCCATATTGCTGTATTGAGCAAAAGGAGAAACCTATAAGGAGATATGAAAGGGAAACCGGAAGACATCCGATTCTGGGGCTGCTTGCACAGGAAAGTGCCAGACGCACAGAAGCGTGGATAAGAACAGGATGTAACTCCTTTGATGGGAACAGACCAGTGTCGAAACCAATTTCATTTTTTACGGAGCAGGATGTACTTAGGTATATCTGGTATCGAGGGCTTGTTGTGGCACCGCCTTATGGAGAAATATGTCCATGTGGCAGCTGTTGTGGTCAGACTTACCTATTTCCAGCAGATGAGATGGATATTGATCACACAAGATTATGTTGTACAGGTGAAAAGAGGACAGGATGCATATTCTGTCTTGTCGGTGCCCACCTTGATCGTGGAGCGAAGATCAAACGACTGAAACAGTACAACAAGCGTTTATACGAATACTGCATGGAAGAACTTGGTATGGAGAAAGTCTTAAAGTGGATACTTAGAAATTATTAACATTTTTTAAGAGGAGAATGTGCAGCAGTACAGACATTCTCCAAGAAAGGAGATTTTTATGTTTGAAATCAGACAGGTTCCAGCAATTGAAGCATTGGGGAAAATAAAAGAGGGGGATGTTGTATATATCGGTCCGCACGCTGTTGATATATTTGACGATCAGAATATCAGGGGAAAATTAACAGGATATGATTGTAATGACGGAGAAGAAATCCAGTTTACCCGGACAGACATTGAAGCTGTTACGAGAAATGGAATTGAGATTGCAAGAGATCCTGAAGAAACTCCACAGCCATTTAAAGCGGAAGATGCTATAAATGCAATTGTTGACAGCTTAAAGAAAGATGGTCGTTGGCCGGTAATTCTTGATTATATCATTCCTTGTTCGGAAGATTATACTTTCAAATCTGGAGATATTTGCGCAAGTTATGATATCTCTTATGGGGGAAGTGAAGGAATCTACACGGAATTGTATCTTATTGATTTCAGTGGGGATGAGGAAATAAAGATTAAAATTGCGACCGCAAAGACACTAGAGGACGATGCAGGAGCATACCGGACTATGGCAATGCTTGGAGCAAATCTTGTTCTTGCCTTTAATGAATGGGTAAGAAAAAACAGGGATCTGTTTATCAGGGAAGGGTATGGTTTAATGTTTTATACCAAAACAGGACATAGGAAATACATACGTTTTCTGAAAGAATCAAAATATAGGGATAATGCTATAAGAGAAGCGATTGGGATTATAAAAAATGGAGATATTCATGCGGATCTTGTAGAATTTAAAACTTTACGCATTATCAAACGTTTTGATTAGTATTTAGGAAGTTTTATGAAAAAAGAGCAGCAGTTAGTGCTGCTCTTTGGAAAGGAGTATTACGAAGGCAGTATTATTGGATGTTATGAATGACAAAGTGGAAGTTGTGGATGCGGAAGAATTGGAGGATTATTATAAACTCATCGGATGCAGGACAATTGAAATTGTGAATTGGGAAATCATGGATAGAAGATTTGATATTGTTTGTGATGAAGAGGGACTATTTTTTGAAAATCCGAAAATTTCATCTATTGATGATAAAGGCAATGTGATGAGTGTTGGAAATCTGGTTGTATGTGGAGAGGCTGACGACAATGGAAGGTTGACGTCTCTTTCTGACGAGGATGTTCGGCACATAATGGGAAATATCAAAATTGTTCCTACCAAATTCTATCCGGATGGATATCGGATGATCTGTCATGTGAATCCTTGATTGAATTTAGTCAATTCACTATATGTTGAATACCGCGAGCGTGTATATGATTGTATGCAGGACGCAGTTAAAGATGGTCTGCAGTTTTCCAACTTTCCGATGAATATTCCTTATAAGGAAATTTCAGAAGAAGAGTTTTATAAAAGAATTGGATGAATGATATGAAAGGAGTCGTTGCGAATATTGCAACGGCTCTTTTTACAATAA
>ULNW01023239.1_pt1 | contig 15524 bp, 10 predicted proteins | sample 1952021 | NCBI WGS metagenome assembly ULNW01 (sample SAMEA4835587, study PRJEB28245) | human gut metagenome | biome: gut microbiome; material: fecal sample | place: Denmark | collected 2008 | reverse complement strand
CTTATGATTGTTGCTGCCGTGCCGCTGTTTAATATATTTTCTGTTATTGTTCTTACATTTAAAGCAGTACCTGAGAATGCAGATGGCAAAGCAGCTGAAAAAGATAGTGCATCAAATATAAAGAAAGCATGTATTAATATAGCCAGAAATCCGATTATTATCGGTATTGTACTTGGATTTCTTGCGTCGGTTGCAGGGCTTAAACAGCCGGTTATCATGCAGAAGACGATTCAGTCGGTTGCCCAGACAGCGACCCCGGTTGCTTTAATATGTATCGGTGCCGGATTTGAGGGCAGCAAGGCTATAAAGAAGATAAAACCTACGCTTATAGCAACATTTATCAAATTGGTAGGAATAGCGGCCATAGCTATACCGGTGGCAGTTATGATGGGATTCAGAAATCAGGAACTTGTCGCAATTCTTATAATGACTGCCTCTCCATCAACAGTAACATGTTATATAATGGCAAAGAATATGGATAATGATGGTGTTCTTTCTTCAAGCATTATTGTTCTTACCACGCTTCTTTCAAGCATAACATTGACAGGGTGGATTTTTGTGCTTAGGAGTTTGGGCTTGATTTAGAGAGAAGGACATGTTATAATTATCGCTAGTTTAAAAACAGAAGGAGGAATTGTCGTGAAGCATATTAAGACAATCAGCAATCGTGTATTAAAAGATACAATGAAGCATGGCGGATGTGGCGAATGTCAGACATCATGCCAGTCAGCATGTAAGACATCATGTACAGTCGGCAACCAGAGCTGTGAGAATAAGAATAACTAAGTAACAGTTGTTGTGTTACAGCAGTAATCAGTAGAAAAGGAGAGCGTGTTAAGCATTTTCGACACGCTCTTATTTTCTTTAAAAAAGATTTGGACAGGAACGGAGAACAAATGGTACACCAGTATAAAAATAACGGATATAATATTGTTCTTGATGTAAACAGTGGTTCGGTTCATGTTGTAGATGATATGGTATACGATATTATTGAACAGTATGAGAACCATTCACTGGATGAAATCGTAGAACTTCTGGAGAATAAGTATCCTGAAAGTGATGTGCGTGAAGCATATAATGAGATAGAGCAGTTAAAAGAAGATGGACAGCTCTTTACAGAAGATATTTATGAACCATATATAGATTCATTTAAGGACAGACCTACAGTTGTAAAGGCATTATGTCTGCACATTGCACATGACTGTAATCTTGCCTGTAAGTATTGTTTTGCCGAAGAGGGAGAATATCATGGAAGAAGAGCTATGATGAGCTTTGAAGTCGGCAAGAAAGCACTTGACTTTTTAGTTGCTAATTCGGGTTCAAGACGCAATCTTGAAGTTGATTTCTTTGGCGGCGAGCCTACAATGAACTTTGAGGTTGTAAAGCAGCTTGTAGAGTATGGAAGAAGTCTTGAAGAGGCTAATAATAAAAAGTTTAGATTTACGCTTACAACTAATGGAATTCTTCTTGATGATGATATTCTTGAATTTGCCAATAAAGAGATGGGAAATATTGTTTTAAGTATTGACGGACGTAAGGAAATTAATGATTTAATGCGCCCGACAAGAAACGGACATGGCAGTTCATATGATATTATAATGCCTAAGTTTAAGAAGGTAGCAGAGAGCAGAAACCAGAATAATTATTATGTAAGAGGTACATTTACACATAATAATCTTGATTTTGCAAATGATGTTCTTCATCTTGCTGATGAAGGATTTGAACAGATTTCGGTGGAGCCTGTTGTAGCACAGCCTACAGATGATTATGCGATAAGACCGGAAGATGTACCTTTTATATGTGAACAGTACGATTTACTTGCAAAAGAGCTTGTAAAGCGTAAAAAGGCCGGTAACGGATTTAACTTTTTCCATTTTATGATAGACTTAAACGGCGGACCATGTGTTGCAAAAAGACTTTCAGGATGTGGTTCAGGATGCGAATATCTTGCGGTGACTCCATGGGGCGATTTTTATCCATGTCATCAGTTTGTAGGAAATGAAGATTTCCTTATGGGTAATGTGGATGATGGTATTACCAGAACAGATATACGCGATATGTTTAAGAATAGTAATGTTTATTCTAAGGAAAAGTGTAAGAATTGTTTCGCTAAGTTTTATTGTAGTGGTGGGTGTGCTGCAAATTCTTACAATTTCCATGGGAATATTAACGATGCATATGACATCGGCTGTGACTTACAGAGAAAAAGAATTGAGTGTGCTATTATGATTAAAGCAGCACTCGCAAATGACTAAAAAAGAAGGGAGTTTTACTAAAAAAATGAAGTACAGCAAAGCTAAAAAAATAGTGTATTCAATTGTGATACTCGCTATGATTATCGGCTTTACACTGATTTCTGTTTTCGGTATTGACGAAAATGGTTCAGGAAGTGCCAAAGATATTAATCTTGGACTTGACCTTGCCGGTGGTGTAAGTATTACTTATGAAATACAGGAGGACAATCCAAGCAGTCAGGATATCAAAGATACAATCGCAAAGCTTGAAAAACGTGTGGAGGGTAAGAGTACAGAATCACAGGTTTACGAAGCAGGCGACAAGAGAATAACAGTTGAGATTCCTGGTGTTACAGATGCTAATGCAATTCTTGAAGAGCTCGGTACACCTGGTTCTTTGGAATTTCTTGACAGTACAGGGTATACAGCATGGTCAAAGGGAGAGGAATATACGCCACTCCTTACAGGTTCTGATGTAAAGGGAGCACAGGCTTATACAGATACAAGCTCATCATCATCAACATCATTTGGTGTTCAGCTTACATTTACTGATGATGGAGCAGCAAAGTTTGAACAGGCAACAAGGGATAACCTTAATAAGATTATCTATATTGTTTATGATGGACAGGTAATAAGCTATCCGACAGTTGAGTCTGTAATTTCAGGCGGAACAGCTTCTATTACAAATATGGAATCATTTGAATCAGCTGATAATCTTGCAGTATTCATAAGAATAGGTTCAATTCCTCTTACACTTAACGAGGTAAGTTCTAATGTAGTTGCTGCACAGCTCGGACATAATGCAATCCGTACAAGTGTTATTGCAGCTGCAATCGGTCTTATTGTACTTTGCATTTTTATGATTGTTTCGTATAGAATTCCTGGTGTTGTTGCAACACTTGCATTATGGATTTACACAGCACTTGTACTTGTACTCGTAAGCGTATATGATATAACACTTACACTTCCTGGTCTTGCAGGTATTATTCTTGGTATAGGTATGGCTGTGGATGCCAACGTAGTTATCTATTCAAGAATACGTGAGGAAATCGGTGCAGGAAGAAGCGTTGAGTCGGCTATTCAGGCAGGTTATTCAAAAGCTACATCAGCAATTGTTGATGGTAATATAACAACTCTTATTGCAGCAGTAGTTCTCTACATATTTGGTACTGGTCCTATCAAGGGATTTGCCATGACACTTGCTCTTGGTATTGTTGTATCAATGTTTACAGCACTTGTAATCACAAGAGTAATCATGAAGCTTTTCTACAACTTTGGTATTACAGATGTAAAATGGTACGGAAGAACTATTCATACTAAGAAGTTTAATTTCCTTGGTATCAGAAAATGGTGTTTTATCGGTTCTGCAGTAGTTATTCTTGCTGGTTTTATCGGTATGGCAGGATTTAAGGCATCAGGAAACAGAGCTCTTAATTACAGTCTTGAATTCGTAGGTGGTACAACAACTACTTACACATTCCAGCAGGAATATTCACAGGAACAGATTGAAAATGAAATTATTCCTGTAATCAGACAGGCTGCCGGTATTACAGAAGTACAGCAGCAGAAAGTTAAAGACAGCACAAAAGTAACATTTAAGACAACAGATCTCACACTTGACCAGAGAGAAGCAGCGGAAGAAGCTGTAAAAGCTAAGTTCCCTATTCAGGATGGAACAATTGTTGAATCAGATACAATCGGTTCTTCAGTTAGTGCTACAATGAAGCAGAGTGCATTTATTTCAGTTATTATTGCAACAATCTGCATGCTTATTTATATCTTTATCAGATTCAGGGATATCAAATTTGCACTTGCTGCAGTTATCGCACTTGTTCATGACTGTCTTGTTGTACTTGCATTCTATGCCCTTGCAAGAGTTCAGGTAGGTACAACATTTATTGCATGTATGCTTACTATTGTTGGTTATTCAATCAACAGTACAATTGTCATTTTCGACAGAATCAGAGAAAGCTTAAAGAATGCTGACAGAAAGACCAATATTGCTGAGCTTGTAAATGAAGCAATTGGTAATACATTTACAAGAACATTCAATTCATCTCTTACAACATTTATCATGCTTCTTTCATTATTTATTTTTGGCGTGACATCAGTGAGAGAATTTGCACTTCCACTTATGGTTGGTGTAATTGCCGGTGCATATTCATCAGTATGTATTACAAGTGCATTATGGTATGTTCTTGGCGGTAAGAAAATCGGAGCACAGGCTGAGGAAGCAGCAAAGGAAGAAAAGAAGAAAAAAGCTGCTATTGGCGAAGATGGCTCACAGGTTTAAAAAGTATATTCAATTGGAATATTGAGTGATTATTGAAAGGGGGAGCTTGCTCTCCCTTTTCTTTTATGGAGAAAAATTATGAGTAAATGGATGGTTTATGCCAAAAAGGCTGACTTTAAAGCAATTGCGGCCAGATATGGAATTGACCAGGTTATAGCCAGAATTATAAGAAACCGTGATGTATGCACGAATGAAGAGATTGATATGTATCTTGGCGGAGATATATCAAGTATGCATGATGCACATTTATTAAAGGATGCAGACAAAGCGGCGGATATTATTATTGACAAAATAAATCATAGAAAACATATAAGAATAGTTGGAGATTATGATATTGACGGAGTATGTTCTGTTACGATATTATTAAAGGGTCTTAAAAGAGCAGGAGCAGATGTAGATTACACAGTGCCTGACAGAATAGCTGACGGATATGGAATTAATGAAAATATTATTAATCATGCTATTGAAGATGGCATAGATACAATTGTGACATGTGATAATGGAATTGCAGCAATACCACAGATAAATTATGCTAAAGACAATAACATGACAGTGATTGTAACAGACCATCACGATATACCTTTTAAGGAAGAAAATGGAGAAAAAGTATTTCTGGAATCTGATGCAGATGCGATAGTTAATCCAAAGCAGAAAGAGTGTAAGTATCCTTTTAAAATGCTTTGTGGTGCAACAGTTGCATACAAAATTATAGAGATTATTTATGAGCGTCTTAATCTTAATTCGGAAGACTTAAATGAATACAGGCAGCTCGCAGCTATTGCCACAATCGGAGATGTGGTTGACCTTGAAGATGAAAACAGGATTCTTGTAAAATTTGGACTTTCAACACTGAAAAACACGAAAAATACAGGAATACGTGCTTTGGCAGATGCATGTCAGATTGATATAGCCTCTCTTTCATCATATCATATTGGTTTCGTTATAGGCCCATGTCTTAATGCTGGCGGACGCCTTGAAACAGCAAGGCATGCGGTAAGCCTCCTTATGGAAGAAAATCCAGGCGAAGCCAGAGTCAAGGCAGAAAAGTTACGCTCACTTAATGAAGAACGTAAGGATATGACAGAAAAAGAAGCTGCAAAAGCTATTGATATGGTGGAAAATACGGAACTTATCAATGATAATGTTTTAGTTGTGTATCTTCCGGAGTGTCATGAGAGTGTTGCCGGAATAATCGCCGGAAGAGTGAAAGAATATTTTTACAGACCGACATTTGTTATAACTGATGCAGCTGAGGGAGCAAAAGGTTCAGGCCGTTCCATAGAGGGCTACAACATGTTTGAGGAGATAACAAGATGTGGTTATCTTTTAAATAAATTCGGAGGTCATCCGATGGCGGCAGGAATATCACTTGACAAAGAAAATATTGATGAATTCAGGTGGCAGCTTAATCATAACCAGAAGCTTACAAAAGAGCAGCTTACACCTGTTACATGGATAGATGTTCCAATGCCTCTGGGTTATGCAGGATTTCCGCTTATTGAGCAGTTAAAGCTTTTGGAACCATTTGGCAAAGGAAATGAAAAACCTGTATTTGCAGATAAGAATCTTAGGGTAAGACAGGCTTCAATAATAGGAAAAAACAGGAATGTTTTAAAAATGGTGCTGGAAGATGCAAATGCATATTCGTATGATGCTATAATGTTTCGTGCTGACAGCATGAATGTTCCAAAGAGGGAGCAGAATATTTCAATTGTTTATTATCCATCCATCAATGAATTTAATGGGAAAAAGACTATTCAGTTTGTTGTTACGGAGTGGAAATAAAATAGGGAAGTTGAAAAGGAGAAAGAGAAAATGAAAAAGAAACTCATGGCATTGATTTTATGTATGGTAATGGCACTTGGACTTACTGCGTGCCGGATGTCTTCTGACGGTAAAAGAGATGCAGACAACAGTGATGTGACACAATCACAGACACAGAGCTATGAAGCAAAAGATATTACAGTTGCTGCCTTGAAGGGACCTACAGCGATTGGAATGGTTAAGCTTATGGAAGATTCAAAAGAAAAAAAGACAGCCAATAATTATGATTTTAAGATTGCCGCATCTGCTGACGAATTCAGTTCGCTTCTGATAAAAGGAGATGTGCAGATAGCAGCATTGCCTTGTAATGCGGCTGCAACACTTTACAACAAAAGCAATGGCAAAATCAAGGTGCTTGGCATAAATACACTCGGTGTGCTTTATATCGTCGAAAAAGGAAACACGGTGCAGAATGTAGCTGATTTAAAAGGAAAAACAATTTATACAACAGGAAAAGGTACAACACCGGAGTATACACTTAAATATCTTTTGAAAAAGGCAGGGCTTGATGCTGAAAAAGATGTGAATATTGAATTTAAGTCAGAGGCTTCAGAGTCAGCAGCAATGCTTGCTTCATCAGATTCAGGTGCAGTTGCAATGCTTCCGCAGCCATATGTTACAACTGTTATGGCGGCAAACAGCGATGTAAGAATTGCACTTGATGTAACAAAAGAATGGGAAAAACTTTCAACAGACGGAAGCACTGTTGTTACCGGAGTTATAGCTGTTAATGCAGATTATTATGAAAAGAATAAAGCAGCAGTTGCCAAATTTATGGAAGAGTATGAAAATTCAGTTGATTTTGTAAATTCAAATGTTGATACAGCAGCAGAATATGTTGAGGAATTTGCTATATTTAAAGCGGCAGTTGCCAAGAAAGCAATTCCATATTGTAATATCACATTTATCAAGTCAAATGAAATGAAAACACGCATAAATCAGTATCTTACAATACTTTATGAGTCAAACCCTTCATCAGTGGGCGGCAGTATGCCGGATGACAATTTTTATGCGGAATAAATAGATTGTTTTCAGTCGGAATAAACAGATTAAAGAAAAGCCGGTATCAGACAAAAGATGAAAATCGATAATGTCTGATACCGGTTTTTTATAATGCACTAAAGAAGTGATTTATGTTATTTTAAGAAGAATGTCTGTTAATGAATTCGGTTCTGTATTTTGAATACATGATTTTCTGGCTGTTATAGAGACTATAATAACCTGAGAGCAGATAGCTTAAAGCAATACATAACAGGCAGTATTTCAGGCTTTCGCTGCCAAACATCTCTATTGAGAGAAGCAGAGATGTGAGAGGGCAGTTAGTTACGCCGCAGAATACTGCAACCATGCCGCATGCAGCACATATGCCTGTAGGAAGTCCGAATATCGGAGCGAGGAAGCTTCCAAGTGTGGCACCGACAAAAAGTGTAGGAACAATTTCGCCGCCTTTAAATCCGCCGCCAAGAGTGACAGCTGTAAAAATCATTTTCAAAAGGAATACATACCATGCACTCTGTTCGACAAAGCTGCGTGCAATTATGTCTGTACCAGCACCAAGATAATCAGTAGTGCCGAATAAAAATCTCATAATAATAACCAACACGGCTGCAACTATGATACGAACGTACTGGTTTTCAAAATGAGCAGTGAAAAAATGTGAGGTTTTGTGCAAAACAACACATAAAAGTATGCTTGCTACTGCAAAGATGAGTGACAGGATGAAAAATTTTATACCATTAGGAATACCAAACTGAGGGATTTCTCCTACAGTAAAACGTGTGGAGGCAAGGCCTGACATTGAGGAAATGCTGCTTGCTATAAGTGCAGCAACAGTACATGGAACGAGTGCTGCATAATACATTATGCCGACGCTGATAACTTCCATTGAAAAAACAGCTGCGGCTACAGGAGTTCCGAAAAGTGCAGAGAAGCATGCACTCATTCCGCACATTATCATTATTCGAGTGTCTTTGTCATCAAAGTTAAATAGCTTTGCAAAAGCGTTGCCTAAAGAACCGCCGACCTGAAGTGCTGCACCTTCTCGTCCTGCTGAACCACCGCATAGGTGAGTAAGGATTGTCGATACAATAATTAAAGGTGTCATTTTTAGCGGAACTTCTTCGTTGGACTGAATAGCTGTTATAACAAGGTTTGTGCCTTTACTGCTTTTACATCCGGAAAGGCGGTATATAAAAACTATGATAATACCTGATATTGGAAGCAAAAACAGTATCCATGGATGTGCAGTCCTTATTTCGGCGGCCAAGTCGAGGAGCGAATGGAAAAAAGCTCCTATAAGACCGATTACAATACCTGATGCAATCGAGCATAACATCCACTTTATGAGAGTAAGGATGGCAAGACGTAGTCTGTGCAAAGTTGTTTCAATATACTCTTTATCAATAAAAGGTTTCATTTTACTCTCCGTTTCCAGTATTAATATGGCTTACATCAAGCATGCTCATATTACTGTTATGATACATTTTGTTCATTGTTACGTCTTCTTTAAACCATGCCGGTGGATTGTAGCTTTCGGCTTCTTCAACAGAATCAAATTCAACTTCGGCAAGGATTGTTCCGCTAAAAACACCTTCAAATATATCAAGCTCAATAGTATGTCCGCTGTTATCAGGAATTTCATAGCGTTTTTTCGTTATTATATTGCCATCAGCCTTTTTGATAAGATGTTCATATGATTCTTTTGTGAGAGGAAGATTATATTCTTCTCTTGCGAGTAAACCTTTTCCCTTGTATGTAAGATAATATTCGTCGTTGTCCATTCTGACACGTACAACAGGAGAGGATGAAAGATAACCCTGCTCGATTTTACGGCATTTGTATTGTGGCAGATTGTCTGGAAGTTCCGATACAAGATATTTTTTTTCGATTTCCATTGCAGATATTCTCCATTTTATATTTATTAAATGGCAAAGTGGCGGACTTTGCCTGTATGCTGCAAAAATATAAGACCATGCTGGGAGAGCATATTAGAAAATGCAAACACATCATGGTCTTAAATCTTGCTTATTATAGATTATACTATATGATTAAGCGTTTACAGAATCCTTTAAAGCCTTACCAGCCTTAAACTTAGGAGCCTTGCATGCAGCAATCTTAATCTCAGCACCTGTCTGTGGATTCTTGCCTGTTCTTGCTGCTCTGTCAGAAGTCTCAAATGTACCAAAACCTACGAGCTGTACTTTTGAGCCATTCTTTAATTCATCTGTCACGGCCTCAATAAAAGCGTTTAATGCCTTTTCAGCATCCTTCTTTGATAATTCAGATTTTTCTGCGATAGCAGATACTAATTCTGTTTTGTTCATTATAGGAACATCCTCCTTAGATAAAAATATATTATACTTTTTTATACTCCATAAGGACTTATTTGTCAATAAGTTCTTCGGATAGCTCTTCCCATTTTTCGTACAATTCATCAAGCATTTCAGAGAGAGAAGTGCGTTCATTGTGAAGTTCGACAAGTTTTGCTGTGTCGCTTGCAATATCAGGATTGTTATATTCTTCATCAATTGTACTGATGCGTTCTTCAGTCTGGCTGATTTTGTCTTCCGTGCGTTTCAGCTCATTTTTAAGTTTTTTAAGTCTTGCAGCTTCTTCTTTTGACTGCTGCCATTCTGCCTTTGAAGACCCCTGTGCTGATGACGGTGTCTGACAGGCTGATGACGCCATGCTGTCATTAATGGCAGCTGTAGCATCAGTAAGTGCTTTTGGTGTAAGTATATCCTTTTTTTCGATATAATAATCGTAATTGCCGATATAATTTACAATTGTATGCCCTGTAAGTTCAATAATTCTTGTGGCTGTTGTGTTGATAAAATATCTGTCATGTGAGACATAAAAAACAGTTCCGGTGTAATTATTGAGTGCATTTTCAAGAATTTCCTTTGAAACTATATCAAGATGGTTAGTTGGTTCATCAAGAATCAGAAAGTTGGCGTTTGAAAGCATAAGTTTTGCAAGTGATACACGTCCACGTTCGCCACCGCTCAAATCCCTGATATACTTAAATACTTCGTCACCGGTAAATAAAAATGCGGCGAGAGTGTTTCTTATCTGTGTGTTGTTAAGGTCAGGATAAGCATCCTGAATTTCCTCAAACAGAGTCTTATCAGGGTCGAGAACGTGATGTTCCTGGTCGTAATATCCGATTGTAACTTTTGAACCGAGAGTGATTTCACCATAATCAGCAGGAATTAAACCGTTAATTATTTTAAGTATTGTTGTTTTGCCTGTTCCGTTATTGCCGATGAGGGCAACGCGTTCGCCTCTTTTTATTTCAAAGTCAAGACCTGAAAATAAAAAGTTATCGCCAAAACTTTTTGAAAGGTCTTTGACAGTTAATACGTCATTGCCGCTTACCACCTTAGGATCAAGGCGTATATGCATTTTGTCGTTTAATTCTGTTGGTTTATCGACAAGTTCCATTTTGTCAAGCATTTTTTCACGGCTTTCGGCACGTTTGATTGATTTTTCACGGTTGAACTGTTTCAGTTTTGTGATTACTTCCTGCTGGTGTTTGATATCACGCTGCTGGTTTAGGTATTCTTTTAATTTCATGTTGCGAAGAACAGCTTTTTTGGCAGCATAGTCTGTATAATTGCCGGAAAATACAGTGACGGCAGTGTTGTCAATCTCGATAATCTTTGTGACAATTTTATCAAGAAAATACCTGTCATGTGCAACTATTAAGACGCTTCCATTATACGTGAGAAGATAATTTTCAAGCCATGCAATAGAATCCATATCAAGATGGTTGGTAGGTTCATCAAGCATGATGATGTCAGGCTTTGATATGAGCAGTTTTGCAAGTGCAACACGCGTTTTCTGACCGCCTGAGAGTGTGTTTACATGAAGAGAAAAATCCTCATCGCCAAATCCAAGACCTTTAAGGACACCGGTAACTTCACTTTTATATGCATATCCGTTATTCATCTCAAATTCATGATTAAGCCTTGTATACTGTGAAAGCAGGTTGTCAAGCTCATCGCCTGTAACATCTTTCATATGTATTTCGAGACTGCGGATAGTATTTTCCATATCAATTAAATCCTGTTTAACAGACAGAAGTTCATCATATATAGTCTTGTCAGTTGAGAGATTCTGGTGCTGTGAAAGATAACCGAGAGTTTTTCCTTTGGAGACAGTCACATTTCCTGAATCAGCGGGAAGTTCACCGACAATGATTTTTAAAAGAGTAGATTTTCCGGCACCATTGATTCCGATTATGGCAGCTTTTTCACGTTCTTCAAGGTGAAATGAGCAGTCATTTATAATCTGGTCAGTGCCAAACGATTTGCTTATATGGTTACATGATAAAATCATTTTTATATCCGTCCTTTGAAAATTTGCTTATACATGGTGACAGGTAAAAGACTTGTCTGCCACACTAATATTTTATTATAAATGGAAAATGCTTTATTTGCAATATGCATAGGAAGGCAATGGATATATTGAGTGTCTGAATTGTATGTAATAATAAACATTTTGACTTTATAAGCATAATTGTGTAAAATAAATCGATTATAAAGATTGCTTTTTACAGAGCAGGAATGGAGAATTAATGAAATTTGAAGAATTAAATTTAGATGAGAGAATATTAAGAGCTGTTGAAGATATGGGGTTTGAAGAGGCATCTCCTATTCAGGCTTCAGCTATTCCGGTTATTATGGACGACCGAGATGTGGTCGGACAGGCACAGACAGGTACAGGAAAGACGGCAGCATATTCTATTCCTGTTCTCGAAAAAATAGATCCTGATTTAAAGAAACTTCAGGCAGTAATACTCTGCCCGACAAGAGAACTTGCAGTCCAGGTTGCAGAAGAAATCAGAAAACTTGCAAAATATATGAGCGACATAAAAGTGCTTCCGGTATATGGTGGACAGGAGATTGTAAGACAGATTAAGTCATTAAAAGCTGGAGTGCAGATTCTTGTAGGTACGCCGGGACGTGTTATGGACCATATGAGAAGAAAGACAGTTAAATTTGATAATGTTTCAATGGTAGTTCTTGATGAGGCAGATGAAATGCTCGATATGGGCTTCAGGGAGGACATGGAGACTATCCTTACAGATACACCTGAAGACAGACAGACAATAATGTTCTCAGCGACAATGCCTAAGGCTATTATGGATATTGCAAAGAATTTCCAGAAGGATGCTGAAATTATCAAGGTTGTAAGAAAAGAACTTACAGTAAAGAATATTGAACAGTATTATTATGAAGTAAGACCAAAGAATAAGAATGAGCTTTTATGCAGGCTGATAGATATATATAATCCGAGACTTTCAGTTGTATTCTGTAATACAAAAAGACAGGTTGACGAGCTTATATCTGAGCTTAAAGGCAGAGGATATTTTGCAGACGGAATTCACGGAGATATGAAGCAGGCCCAGAGAGACAGGGTAATGGCTGATTTCAGAAGCGGAAAGACAGAAATACTTATTGCTACAGATGTTGCGGCAAGAGGAATTGACGTTGATGATGTTGATGTTGTATTTAATTATGATCTGCCTCAGGATGAAGAATATTATGTGCACAGAATAGGAAGAACCGGACGTGCCGGAAGAGAGGGTGTTGCTTTATCATTTGTTTCCGGAAAAGAAGCATATAAGCTGAAGGATATTGAGCGTTACTGCAAGACAAAAATCAAGGCAAAACCTATTCCATCAATGGATGATGTGAAAAATACAAAGCTTGAAGCAATATTTTCAAATATAAAGGAGACTATTGAAGCCGGAGGGCTTTCAGATATGGTTGAGGCTGTTGAGGACAGGCTTAATATGGAAGATTATACATGTCTTGATGTGGCTGCTGCACTTCTTAAAATGGTAGTAGGTGATTCACTTGAGGACAGAGAGGAACTTGAACAGGTTCATTATGACCTTGATGCTGACAGGAGAGGCATGGTAAGACTTTTTATCAATGTGGGTAAAAAAGATAAGATTAAGCCGGCTAATATTCTTGGTGCAATAACAGGTGAGTCAGGAATTCCCGGTAAGCTTGTCGGCTCTATCGATATGCTTGATAATTATACATTTGTTGAAGTACCTTCAAAGTATGCAGATGCAGTTCTGCTTGCAATGGAAAATGTTACCATAAAGGGCAGAAAAATCAGCATGGAAAAAGCAAAGGGAACAGGACGTAAAAAGAAGAAAAAAAGATAAAATTCATAGCAGATGCTATGAAAGGCAGGAGTTAATGATACATGCATGCTGATATAGTTCTTGGACAACTCGATAAAAATGAAGCATTAAGATATATGGGACACAGAGGTGAAGATATTGATGAGCAGCTTGATAAGCTTATAACAAAATGTGAGAAAGAAGTGCTTAGCTGTGTAAAACCCAGATTTGTATACAAAGTATGCGATATTTCAAGAGAAGAAAAAGGAATTCTTGTTAAAGATACGAATCTGTTTCTTACAGGAAATTCTATAAAAAAACATCTTGATGGATGCGATAAGGCTGTGCTTATGGCGGTTACGATATCTGCTGATGCAGACAGACTTATAAGAATAGCACAGATACGTGACATGGCTGAGGCTGTTGCGATAGACAGTCTGTGCAGCGTTGCAGTTGAACAGGCATGTGACCGGGCTGAACTTATCATAAAAGAGGAAAATCCCGGATATTACCAGACATTCAGGTTTGGACTTGGATACGGAGATCTGCCGATAAGTCTTCAGGGACAGTTCCTTCATGTATTAAATGCTCCAAAACAGATTGGGCTTAATGTCAGTTCGACAGATATGCTCACACCGACAAAATCAGTTACGGCAGTTATAGGACTGTCGAAAAATCCAATTCCTCAGAGAGCAAGAGGATGTCAGACATGCAGTATGAATAAGAAGTGTCAGTTCAGACAGAAAGGTGGACGTTGTAATGGCTAGAGATTTTAGAGAATTATTAAAAAGAGATTATGTTATTCTTGATGGAGCAATGGGAACAATGCTTCAGGCAGCAGGCATGAAAATGGGTGAAACACCTGAGATGCTTAATATTACACATCCGGAACTTCTTGTTTCTATTCATGAGCAGTATCTTAATGCCGGTTCAGATGTAATATATGCCAATACATTTGGCGGCAACGCTTACAAACTGGAAGAATGCGGACACAGCGTGGATGAACTTGTCACTGCAGGAATTAAAAATGCGATTACAGCCAGAGATAATGTCAAACCTGAGGCACTGGTAGCACTTGATGTAGGTCCGATAGGCCAGCTTTTAGAGCCTACAGGCACTTTAAGCTTTGAAGAGGCATATGAGATGTATGCAGAGGTGGTGAAAGCCGGAAGCAATGCGGGGGCTGACCTTGTTGTATTTGAGACAATGACAGACCTGCTTGATGTAAAGGCTGCTGTACTTGCCGCAAAAGAAAATTCTGACCTTCCTATAATGTGTACAATGACCTTTGAGATGAATAAAAGAACATTTACAGGATGTATGGTTCCGTCAATGGCACTTACTCTTGAAGGACTTGGTGTTGATGCCATTGGTGTCAATTGTTCACTCGGACCAAAAGAGTTAGAACCTGTTATAGAGGAAGTTACAAAATGGACCAACCTTCCTGTTGTAGTTAAGCCTAATGCAGGACTTCCTGACCCACAGACGAATGAATATAATGTGGGACCAAAAGATTTTGCTGAATTTATGAAAGATTTAAGAAAGTACGGAATCAGGGTATTCGGCGGATGCTGCGGTACAAATCCGGAATTTATTAAAGAACTTTCAGATATGCTTAAAGAAAATGGCAATGCAATTGTAAATGAGCTGCCACAAAAAGTAATTCCGGCAGCAGTATGTTCTGCAACAAAGGTAGTTCCGATAGACCAGCCGAGAATAATCGGTGAGAGAATTAATCCTACAGGCAAGAAAATATTTCAGGAAGCTTTGCGTAAAGGCGATATAGATTACATACTTAACCAGGCACTTGAACAGGTTCAGGCAGGAGCTGATATTCTTGATGTCAATGTCGGACTTCCGGGAATAGATGAGCGTGAGATGATGATAACAGCTGTCAAGTCACTGCAGTCAGTAGTGGATGTTCCGCTTCAGCTTGATTCTACAATTCCTGAAGTGCTTGAGGCAGCACTTCGTGTATACAACGGTAAGCCGATAGTCAATTCAGTAAACGGTGAGGAAGAGTCTCTTAAAA
>ULNW01015485.1_pt1 | contig 16313 bp, 20 predicted proteins | sample 1952021 | NCBI WGS metagenome assembly ULNW01 (sample SAMEA4835587, study PRJEB28245) | human gut metagenome | biome: gut microbiome; material: fecal sample | place: Denmark | collected 2008 | reverse complement strand
TCGTATCAGTGATGATGTCACGAAACAATGTGGCGAGGTAAAAGCAGATGGCTACTATACCATTATCTCCATATAACTCATGGAGCAACATGAAGTATTCGTGGGCAGCAACCTCACGCTTTGGGGCATGGATGAAACGTCTTTCATTGACATAGGCATTCTTGTTGCGCTTGTGTATCTTCGAAAGAGCTGGCAAGTAAAAATTCTCATTGTCAAGTCGGATGATGCCATAGTCATCGACAGGCTTCCACTTTCCTTCATATACAATACCATTGGTAAAAGCATAAAAACCTCTCTCACCTATATTGTTCCACCCCAATTGCGGTACTCGCTGTGCTTCTTCTGTCTTGCCGTAGATGTATGCTTTCAATAACTCGTATTTTTCCTGTTTCTCGAAGAAGCGGAAGTCACCCTTGCCTTCGATTTTCTCTTTGAAGCGGTCAAGCTTTGTCACGTCGACTTGCTGTAGCTCTATGGTTCGTTTGATGCGGTTTTCGTTTTCCAATTCAAAGATACGGCTTGGCTTGTTGTCATCAGCAATGAGGAACAATGGGCGAATGATGAAGTTCGTCCAAGCTCTTTCACGTCCTTGTGGGTCAAGGTCGTAATAGTGATAGCCCTTTCTGTAGAAACGATAGCCTTCAAGCTCATCTGACTTTTTGATGGCTTGTCTCCGTTTCTGCTCCTGCCGTCTTCTTGCAGCGTCTGCTAAAGCGCCTTTCCAAACAGAGGCTTTACGGTATTTGTCTTTCAGATCCGTCAACAGAGAAGCTTGAAGCACCTCCGATTGTATGTTGACAAGCAGGTCGCATACATCGCTGATAACTTTCAGCTGGTCATCGTTGGTGCTTTCTGTATCGTAGTGTTTGTCGGCATACCAAAGTATGAAGTCCTTTTCTGTCAGACCTTCCCAACGTTCAAGACAGGTGATGTACGAGTCTGCGTCTTGTTTGACGTTACCTTCTTTGGGTATTTCACGCACTGAGACTTGAAAACCCATTTCTGTTGCCAGTCTGCCATTGGCAAACACGAACTTTTCTCCAGCTCCAAATTTCTCACCATCCTTGGGCTTATCGCTGTCCGGGATGAAGCACAAACTACAACTGAACTTGCTGAAATATCCAAGTTGTTCTTTTGACCAACTGCCTCCGAGTGAGGCTATCACATTGGCTATACCCAATGATTGAAGACGCATAACATCCGGTGCGCCCTCTACAAGATACACTTTACCCGATTGACGTGCAGCTTTCATGGCTATATCAATGCCAAAAATGGATGTGCTCTTTCGGTATATAAGGCTGTCGCGTCCATTGAGGTATTTGACAGCCGCCTGTGGATTGATGCTTCTTGCTGTGAAGGTCTGTACTCTGCCATATCTATCACGCTGCGGTATCATCAAGCGCCCACGGTAGAAGTCGTAGTAGTTACCTGGGCGACTGTCATCCTCTCCGAGCAAACCGATCTCAACCAGTATTTGCAGATTTAGTCCCTTGTCCTTTGCATATTGAAGAAATTTGTTCCCTCTTGCTGGACTGTAGCCAAGACCGAATGTTCGGCAGAAATCTTTATCCCATCGTCCACTTGTTGAGCCATCCGTTTTTTCGGCGTATCTACGACACGCAGCTGCTTCATCATTGTCTGCTTCGTACTGTTCTCGAAAGAACTCTTGGGCGTACTGGTTATAGATATACATGGTTTCTGCTTTTCTGTCACGTTCCTCCTGTTCTGGGGTCGTGCTTTGGTCAAAAAGATCATGTGTATCGACATCGGGACAGTACATATCCAAAAGACATCGGATAGCGTCAATGAATCCAACGCCTTGGCACTCCTCTACAAAAGAAATGACATCGCCGCTTTTCCCACATCCGTAGCATTTGTAACGGTTCATTGTGGTGTCCAACATCAAGGAGGGGGTCTCCTCTTGATGAAAGACACAACAGCATTTCTTTCTATGTGGTCCAGACGGCTTTAACACCGTGCCAGGACAGAGGTCTACCACGAGCTGGCAAATATCAACTCGTGATTTTACAATGTCTATGTATTTGTCCTTTATTCGCTTCATTATATACGTCGATGCTTAATATTTTAATACGACATCCTCCATTTGTCTTTTTCGATAATTGAAGTTAGTTCCTTTTCAACAACTGGTGACATGGGTCTGCCTATTATATTGCGAGTCCATCCCAATATCTTTTGCTGCCAAGTATGAGGAGAGCCACCGAGTGTCATGCTAAGGAAAGCGGTAAAACGCCCTTTTTCACCGTTTGATAGCCTACTATAATAGTTCGCAATTTCCTTTTGTGTCATTTGCTTAATATTTTATCGCAAAAAAATACTATTCTCTGATTGTATATCTGAGATTTTGATTATATTTGCATGCAAAAGTAGTACAAACATTGGAGAAAACAAAATGTATTGCTCAATATATTGGGCGTATTAGTACAAATTAACATAACACCATTATAATATTATATAGCATTATGTTGAATTTAGATTTAATAGATAACCTGTATGCAGGTTTGACAAAGGAGCAACAGCAGGATTTGATTAGCTTGCTATTCAAGAAAAGCAAACAGACAATGAGCTATTTCCGACGTACAAAAGATATTAGCCTCTCTAAATTGGAGGTGCTGGCCGATTTCTTTCATATGCCGTTGGATTACTTTCGCGTTGGAAGTTCGTTTAGGGCAAACAATGTCAATGGCAATAACAATAATGTTGGTAACGTGTCTGTAAATACCAATCTGATGATAGAGAATGAGTCTTTGAGACGTGAAATATCGGGACTTAGAGAGACATTGAAAGCAAAGGAGGAAACTCTTAACACAAAGAATGACTTGATTGAAAATCTGAAAATACAAGTTAAGACATTGACCATAAATGAGGTCAAACAATAATATATTTAAGTTGTAGGCTATGGATATTAGACATATAAAGATACAGAACTTTAAATGTTTCAATCGTTATTCGGCGACATTCTGCCCTAAAGCGAATGTGCTAATTGGCCGGAACGGAACAGGTAAAAGTACACTCATACACGCCTTGGTTAAAGCCTTGAGTTTTGTCTTTTCTAATGATAAATCATTGGGGACAGATTTTCTATCGGCTGGCAACAACACTCTCAATGTGAGAGGATATGATACATCGGATTTTCATTTCGATGCAGTAACTCGTGAATATGCAGACGAAGCCAGTATAGAAGCTGATGGATTTTTCTATGGTGAGGTCTTGACTTGGACGCTCTTTAAACGCAATTTCCCCAAGGCGTCATTATATCCTTCATTATACAAAGATGCCTTTCTGGCATTTATGTCTTCTGCCAAAGCTCCTAATAGCCAATGGCCTTTGTTGGCATATTATTCGGATTCTTACCCTCATGTATATTCCAAGATAACAAAATCTACATTGAAGGTCATCAATCAAGACTCGATACCTCGTAATTTTGGATATTACCAGTGGGACGAAGAGTCTGCATGCACATCACTTTGGGAAACAAGGTTATGCAATTGCTTGGCTAAGATGCAACCTCTTTACACCCCAGCTTCAAGACTGGCATCAGCCATCCATGAAAAGGAAACTTTTCTGAATGAAAAAGAACTTGAAGAAGATGCTGAGTACAAGAAACTTTTAGAAGATCAAAAGCGTTTAAACGAGACTTTTGTGCCGCTACACGATGAAGTTGACTACATTCTGCAGAAACTGTCAAAATTCATATCTTATTTGCCAAAGGTACAGTCTGACGGTTATGACATCGACTTTTTCTTTGCGACACAATCTGAAGAGGGATATAAATTGACCATTAATTTCAAAAATGGTAAAACGAGTCTTCTTCAAGACCTTCCAGCAGGTTATAGACGCTTGTTCTCCATCGTCATAGATATGGCATATCGTTCATATATTCTCAATCAAGGTATAGAATCAAACGGTGTGGTTGTGATTGACGAGATTGACTTGCATTTGCATCCTGCATTGGAGCAGGTTGTATTAAATGCATTCTGTACAACATTCCCTAATATTCAATTCTTTGTATCTACGCATTCCGTTGCTGTAATCTCTAATTTGGACACTTCTGTTATGTATGGTACAAACGTAAAAGCCAATCAGATACTTGTAATGAATACTGGAGAAGAAGAACCTCACGCACTGCCAAATCTGATTGGGGTTGATTACAATGCTGTTCTTAGAGATTTCATGGAGACTCCTTCAAAAAATGAGAATCTAAAAAATTTGGAAGATTTGTATCTGTCTTATCTTTCTATGGATTTGAAAGAAGAGAGTCAAACCATTTATAATAAGATATTAGAGCTTGTCGGAACAGACGCTAAAGTTCTGGACAATATAAAAAAGAAGGCGGCAGAGTATGGAATTCATAGATAAAAGGCCATTTCTGGAGCAAGAGCAAAAAATGGATGTAGAGTTTCTAAAAGACTGCTATAACGAAGATACACAATCGTTTTATCCAAGTGTAAACTCAGATCAGTCATATAGTAATTTCTCATCCAAGAAATACCGTAAGGGCATTGCTGGCTGGGAGAACCTGCTTCTGCAAGAGCAACACGACAGATGTTGCTATTGTATGAGGCGGCTCAAAAGCCCTGCACTTAACATAGAGCATGTTATTCCCAGAAACCTAAAAGCCAATGACACTCACAACGAGTTCGCTAAATATACAGAAAACTCAAAATGGTTAGCAGATAATGTGGAATTAGACTCTGATTTTGCTAAAAGGAATTTCAAGTCAGTCCAAGACATCGAAAGAGTGAAAATATTTCCACACCGTATTGCTCTTGCCAATCTGTTGGCCTCATGCAATGGAAAATTTGAAGAAGTCAGCAGTGGATGTTGCTGCAACAATGCAAGAAGCAACGACTACTTGTTACCGTTGATGCTTATGCCAGAGGTGAAAGAGCGAATAGTCTATGATGGTATTTCCGGTGCAGTTGCAATATACCCCAAAGACGAATCATGGGTGAAAATGTTGCAAACGCTTAACGATGACACCTATAAGGAAATCCGTATTTTATGGCATAAAATATGGGAATTCAACCAAGAACTTGACATTGAAACAGTCAGAGGTTACCTGTTAAAAGACAGAATCATATTCTTTAAGAAAATCTTCAATCTGAATAATTTTGAAAACATTCCTAATGAATACCACAAGTACACAGGGTTTCCTGATGGAGATTGTACTTATTGGAATCTCCTAATGGACTTTGATTGGTTCTTTACTTATAAGTGGAGATAAAATCATACACACAAACAATATAATAAAAATCCGCATACAGTTACAGATAAAGTCTGCCTCTGTATGCGGATTTCTTTGCTCAAACAACTACTATCTATATTAAAATTGAAATTAAGTCGCACCACCTTTTATGGTGGTATGTTACCACTTTTACAGCTAACTTTTTTAGAGAATGTCCTAAGTTACATTATAAACATAGAACACTCACCATCTTATTATATAACTTCCGAGATTTATTGAAATTATTGTGCAAAGGTATTTGTTATGCCTTATCGCTTTGCAAGGTCAAGGCTCTGCTTGGCTTCCAAAATCTCCACGCCTACGGGTCGTATTTTGGAGCCAAACCTTGCATCGATGTGCATAACACCTTTTTAAGGCACATAATTTCTAACAAATCCTGGAAGTAGTTTTACTACGATAGGGAAAATAAATTTTTTTAAGTATGAGCAATATTTGTGACACGCAGTACAAGGTGAGAGGTTCACGCAAGGCATTGAGCGACCTTTGGAACACCCTTCAAATGATGGGGGTGAATAGTAAGGATGTATATCTTTACAAGTTGGCAGAGCACTATGGCATTGACTATGAGCATAGCGGTATATCAGTCCGTGGACATATCTATTGGGCTGAGTTCGAGGATAACAAGGATGGAGGGCTGTTGTCGTTTGACACCGAAAGTGCATGGTCGGCTTGCGACCTGTTCTTTGATGAATTGAATAAGGTACTTGGCAATGAACTTTCTATAAGTTATCGTGAGATAGAATGTGGATGTGAGATATTTTACGTCCACGATGAAGGAGGTTTCTTTCCCGAAGAGTGTTGTGTAAGTTCTTCTGGTGGCAACTTTGAAGATATTTGTGAAGATGTGTGTGACACCATCAGCGATGCTATTGAGGCATGGTGTGAGAAGACCGGCATTAGCCAAGGCGAGCGGACAGAGGAAGAAATGGTGGACTTCATCAACGAATACGAGTACGACTCGGAGGACACCTATTATTATATACACCCATTTGAGTTTGATTAGTACTTACCGCAAGGGGTAAGGTTCACAACTTTACCCCTTGCATAACCACTTTGAAATATGAAGAGATTAAGTAAGAAACAGATTGGAAGAGCTGCATGCACCATCTTGCAGCAGTTGGCTCTCACTACACCGCTTAATGTGGTGTATAGTTGGGGAGTAACAAACAAGGTTGCAACTCAAATAGAAATCATGGTTGATGGAATGGAGAAAAACGTGGCTGCCTTGATGATGGATGTTAATGGCTTCAACTACCAAGGCAGGCTCTATGTAACCAATAACCGAGTTAAGCAAACCTTTGGCTTGTATAGCGAACAGAACGGAATGTTGCATGAGGAAAAGAAGAGTATTGCCTATAAAGACTTGGGGCAAGTGCTCGATACGGTTATTGAGACAGGCGGCATGAGCCAACAGGAGCACCTGCAAAGATTGCGTGAATATGCAAAGAAACTTTTGGCTTAATATAAGAATATCCACTTAAAAGATTATACGAATGAAAACATTAGACAGAGAACATGTAAGAAGCGTTGTGAACACCATCTTCTCCCAATTGCTTCACACAACCTCGATAGACGTTATCAATAGTTGGGGCATCTCAAAGATGTATGCTACCCAAATTGTCAAGAATGTCAATGGCGAAGACTTCACTATGGCGGCTCTTGTCATGCAAGTGAATGGTTTCCAATTTCAGGGCAAGGTATATATTGCTTTGGATGAAGGCTCAGATTACTACCGTATCTATGGAGAAAAGGATGGAACAACAAAAGAATATCATCATGATATTGCTTTTGATGAGCTTGGCGATGTACTTGACTCAATGATAGAGACTGGAGGTATGACCAAGGAAGAATACCAAGCAAAGGTAAAGGACTTTGTTTGTAGCCTCTAACATCAGTATTTTGGTGCAAAGTTAGTGTTAAACACGAGGAATTTATCTTTATTCTAATTGTTTTATACTAACTTTGTACCAATAATAGGATATAACGCTACATCGTGCTACAAGACGCTACAAGTAGGCTACATATTTCAATGCCTATAAAAGTTATGTAACATCTTGAAAATCAATATTGCTACATGAAGATACAACTTTCAGAGTCATATTTGACTTATAGGCATTTGAATAATAATGGTAAGATAGTGGTCATGGTGTAGTATTATCCCCCCCTTCATAAGGGCAATTCATAAACATAATACAAAGGCTATGAGATGATAAACAGAAAACAATGGCAACCGACTTGTTTAAAGTAAGAAGCGAGTGTCGTAATGCCATAATCTCCTCAAAGATTTGAGGAGTGGAGTAGAAAATAGAGTCGATAGATTTCTTAAAATAGTTAAATTGTGTAACAAAAGTCATTCATACACAGTGTTTTAAGACGTTTTGTCTTGCGCCAGTTCTGCGCCATTTTTCGTGCAAAATAAGCGAAAATGCCTAAAGACGGCACTTGAATATCAACGAGTTACAGAAGATGGTAGAGTGGTATAAAATCCCTCTCTCTCCGCTGAACTAACCGGACAAAACCGGACAATGAACAGCCAAGTCCCACAAATTCAACGATTTGTGGGACTTTTTTTATCCCCTTATGTCTGCCCTACCGGACATCATTTAGACCCTAAAAGACAAAGTTAGTAACCCAACTCGTACCCCCGACAACCGAAAGTCCAAAAGGGGTACACTTAGTCCGAAATTGGCGAACTTCTGTCGCTATTTGGCGAGCCTGTATAAACTTCACTTTGAGCTAATTAACGTAGTTTTGTAACCAAAAAAAGTGAGTTTATGAAGAGTACATTTTCCGTTCTTTTCTTCGTGAAAAAGGACAAGCAAAAAATCAATGGCAGTTACCCTATTTTTGTCCGCATCACGGTTGATGGTGTGGCAAGCCGTTTCAATTCCAAACTTGATGTTCAACCCAAAGTTTGGGACGGTAAGGCAGGTAAAGCCGCCGGACGTTCTGCGGAAGCTACCCGTATCAACCGATTGCTGGATGATATAAACGCATCCCTGAACACCATTTATCACGAATTGCAACGGCGTGACAATTATGTTACCGCCGAAAAGGTGAAGAATGAATTTTTGGGTCATAGTGAGAACCACGACACCATCCTTAACCTTTTCCAAAAGCACAATGACGATGTTAAGCAGTTGGTCGGCATATCTAAAACGATTGCCACTTATCGTAAATATGAAGTGACCCGCCGTCATCTTGCAGAGTTCATCCAAAGCAAATATAACCTGTCGGATATTTCTATAAAGGAAATAACCCCGATGTTCATTACTGACTTCGAGTTATATTTGCGTACCACCTGTAAATGCGGCTTTAATACGACCGCCAAGTTTATGCAGTTTTTTAAACGCATTATCCTGATAGCCCGTAATAACGGCATCTTGATAGGCGACCCATTCGCCAGTTATAAAATACGTTTGGAAAAAGTGGATAGAGGTTATTTGTCAGAAGATGAAATAAAGATAATCCTCAAAAAGAAGATGGTTTCTGAACGGTTGGAACAGGTGCGTGATGTTTTTATCTTTTCCTGTTTCAGTGGTTTGGCTTATGTAGATGTTGCAAACTTAAAGGAAGATAATATCCGTAAGTCCTTTGACGGTAATTTATGGATAATTACGAAACGCCAAAAAACAAATACAGATGTGAATGTTCCTTTGCTGGATATTCCTAAAATGATATTGGAAAAGTACAAAGGTAAATTGCCGGACGGAAAGGTGCTTCCTATTATCAGCAATCAAAAACTTAATGCGTATTTGAAAGAAATAGCGGACGTGTGCGGGATTAAAAAGAACTTGACATTTCACCTTGCGAGTCACAGCAAAATCTTTTATTGATTGAATGTCAGTATGTTAGGTTCTTTAAAGAATGTAACTGCTAACGATTTAGAAACGAGCTCTATTCTTTTTCTTTCCCAACTTTGCAATATACAAAGAACGCTTTGATTTTAAGTGCAAAGATAAATCTAATTTCCGAAAAAAGCATATTTTTCCCTTGTTTTTAGAAAATCTTAAGATTTTTGATGCTTCAAAACTGCAAAAGACAAGATTTCTATCTCTATGTTGAATATTTATAGCATATAATGCTATATTTAGAATATTATTTTGTATCTTTGCAGACAAAATATATAAAATGAAGTTGAATAGAATAAAAACGGTTTTAGTCGAAAAGGATTTGTCACAAAAATGGCTTGCAGAACAACTTGGCAAGAGTTTTAGTACAACTAATGCATATTGTTGCAATAGACAACAGCCAAACTTAGACACTTTATACAAAATTGCAAAATTGTTATCTGTTGAACTGAAAGACTTAATCGTTGACAAAACAATGGAAGAGTAAAATGCTAAATGAAGTAATAGAAAATACAGAACGTTTTATCGCTTCTGTCCCTAAGGCAAAGCGTAAGAAGTATGGTCAATTCTTTACGAATTCGACCACAGCTAAGTTTATGGCTTCTCTTTTCTGTTTTGACCTCTCAAAACAGAAAATTGAAATTTTAGATGCAGGAACAGGAATTCTTGCTGCGGCTGTTGTCCAAAAATTATATGAACTTGGATATGTGGGGAAAATATATGTTACATGCTATGTAAGGGGGATAAGTTTTTAGGACCAAGATAAAAAAGAAACAATGAAAAGAATATTTTTATTTTACATTATGGCTATTATGGCTATAAGTATGTCTGCGCAAAATGACGTGACAACATTTTGGGGTATACCAGTAGATGGTTTTAAATCTGAGATGAAACAAAAACTGGTAAGTAAAGGTTTTATGCCAAAGAAAGTAGGTGCAAATGAGTTCTTGGAAGGAGAATTCAATGGAACTGATGTTCATGTTTACATAGCAACAAACAACAATAAAGTGTATAGAATCATGCTGTGTGATGCAAACACTCAAAATGAGGCGAATATAAAGATTCGTTTCAATAAGCTTGTGAGCCAATTTGAAAATAACAAACGGTACACTTCGCTTGATAAATACACTTTGTCTGATGAGGAAAACATTTCGTATGAAATGACTGTTAACAAAAAGAACTATGATGCTTTGTTTTATCAAGTTCCCAATATGGAGAAAGTCGACACTTTGGCTTTACAAAAGAAAGTACGTAATGAGTTGTTAAGCAAATACACAGAGGCTGAATTAAAAAATCCGTCAGAAGAAATAACGAAGGAAATTCAAAATACAGCAATAAAAATAGGCATGGAAATGATGTTTATGAAACCTGTATGGTTTAGAATTTGTGAAAGTTATGGAGAATACTACATAACAATGTTCTATGACAATGAATACAATCATGCTAACGGTGAGGATTTATAATAATTTGCAATTTATGAAAAAGTACGTTTCCTATTTTATGTTGATAGCCATCGTCTCTGTTTTTGTGTCGTGTGCTTCTTCCAAGAGTACAACTACAGTATTAAGTGGAACAGACATATCAAAATATAAGTATGTTGTATTTGGAACTGGTGATGAGGGGGATGCTGAATTAGCAGATATGTTGATGATGGTTCAGAATGAAATTTCAGAAAAGTTACAGGTGGTGTCTGCAGAAAAGGCGAAAACGCTTATAGCTTTTGGTGAAAAAGTTGCATCCCCCAAAATAAATGTAAAAACAGAGAAATGGGATGGTGGACATACTTATATTTCAATAAGTTTTTATGACTATGATACAAATCAAAGTATCGCAGTTATAAAATCCAGTGGTATAGGTTGGTCTATTTCACAAGACCAAAAATTAGCTTATAAAGCCATCAAAAAAGAACTTGACAAAGTCTTTCCGCAGACAAGATGATAGATGTTACTATTCTAAAATAACAAATAAAGAATATGACTGAAGAAGAAAAGAAAACGTTGGTTGATGCGGTGAATTGCAAGTATCCACATCAGAACCTAACGGAGATTTACTACAATATAGGTAGAGCATTGCCTTTTACTGCCCAAAGATTCCCTGACGGAAGAGTTTCAGACTGGTATCGTAATCAGTATGTGGAGGTTGTACGAGTAGAACCACATGGAAGAGGTGGTAAGTTTGGAAATGTATTTGGCTTTTATTACCGTAATGGCGAAAGAGCGGATGCCTATGAGAATGACCCAGAACACAGTTGGTGCACCAAGAATGATACTGAACCGCAACCAATACCATGTTGTGGGTGTGGCTCATGGATGTTATTGGACATCATAGGTGAGAAGACTACAGAATCTGTTAAAGTTCTTGGTCTTGATGACAAGATTGGCTTTGGTAAATATAAGGATATGACTTTGAAAGAGGTCATCATTAAGGATTGGCAGTATGTCAAATGGGCGATTATAGATTCCCAACACTTATATACCGATGTCGATAAGGTATTGGAATATCATATGGAGAATAGACCAACACTTGGTCCTAATGATATAATGAGCTTCGGGAAATATAAAGGAAAGTCCATCGAGGAGGTTTACAAAACAGACCGACAATACCTTATATGGCTTTCACAAAACAACGATTCTTTCAATCTTGATTGGGAGAAATTCAAGTAATCAAATTATAATGTAGCTATGAAGGGATTTATGTTAATATTTTGCTCCCTGCTTATAGCATTCGGAGCAACAGCACAAAGTAAGTTAGGTTCGCAAACTCCTAAGAAATCTATATTCATTACATCAATACTTTTGGTATTGATGACCCTGGTTTCATGTTCTGTCGGATATAAAAACGATGGTAAGGAGGTAACATGGAATACGTGGAATGAAGGAACCGGTTATACTTCAAGTCATGTTGATGCAGACCCAAAGACTTTTGAAATACTGAATGATGATTATGGTCGAGACAAGAAACACGCATTCTACGAGGGCGATATTATCAATGGTGCCGATGGCGGCTCGTTCCGTGTGCTTACCAAATCGTATGCAGCAGACAATACGCATGTATATGTTTCCGGTGAATTGATTGAAAAGGCGCATCCGGCAACATTCAAAGTGCATTCCTACTATTTTGCAGAAGATGCCAACGATTTTTATTGGGATGGGAAAGCATTGAACGTAAGAGATAAATCGACATTCAAAATCTTAGGCAGTTCAGATTCTTGGGAAACTCATTGGGCAAAAGACAAATACAATGGATACTACCTTGCAGGAGGTGTGATTACAGATATCGATTACGAGACTTTCCACCCGATTGAAGCAAAGATTCCTCTCCAATCAGGAGACTATGCCGCTGACAAGCACAAAGTGTTTTTCATGAACAAGGAGGTTCCTGGTGCTGACCCTGCGACGTTCAAGGAAGTGGACTTCTATATAGGGCAAGACAAACACAGGGCTTACAATAAAGGGATTCCAACCCAAATAAAAGATTATTCCAAACTCACCGAAGTAGGCCGTTTGATGTATTCCGACGGAACGAATATCTACGATTCCCATTTTAATATCCTTCCTAAAGCCGATGTCGCGACTTTCGAGCATATTTCCGACAACTGGTACAAGGATAAATCGCATGTCTGGTGGAGTTCCAAATTAGTTGCCGGGGCAAATCCCAAAACTTTCCAGCCTGTTCCCGCGGGAGGTTTCGGGGGAGATTTCAACTATGGGAAAGATGACAAACATGTGTTTTGGAACGACTCCATCATTCAAGGTGCTGACCCCGGAAGTTTTGAGAAGATGACATTCCCGGACGGCGACAGTTGGACGGTGTTCGACCGCAACCGAATATATGAAGGCAAGGATTCTCCCAAACTGCGTGAATATCTGAAAAAGAAATATGGAAAATGAGTATGGAAATCATGCTGCGCTATATAGTCGGAATCGCTATTGCTTATGGCATAGGCAAATGGATATATCAGTCGATACGTTCACGGTCGATTGACTATTTTTTATTGGCGATTATTGTGCTTATGGGTGCAGTTTTATGGCTTTCAAGAGGGTTTCTTATCTCCAACCGTGTATATGATTTCTTGATGATTGTCGTATGGCTTGTTGCTGTCGGTTGTTTTATCATTTCCCGAAAATCCCAATATGGCAAGTATTTGAAATTTGCTACTGTTGGCGGTCTTTCTACTTTTCTTGTGCTTTTTGTCTATTGGAATGTAAAAGCGGAGTCTATCAAACCGACAACATTGACAACTCAGCTGAGGGGATATTCAACAAGTAGAATAGTTGAGGTATGTTTCCGTTATAACGAAACTCCATTTAGGAGAAGTTACAATCTCAACCAATACCCAAATGTAAAGCTACTCCCTGAACAGTACGATGTAAGGCTGACAATCAAACCTATCTCGGCCAATGTTGCCAAACTTGAATCAATAACGCTAATTCCAAAAAACAGAAAATGAAGCAGTGGTAGAAAATTCGGGGTTTATAATCTTTGAAATCATATTGAGAATTTAATATGATTTGAAAGAAATATATTCCTTTGTAGCATAGACGAGATGCCAAGAAAGCATATCAAAACAGAATGCAGCAACAAGAACGGTTGGCAATTCGTTACCTCAAAATCGGACAATCCTCCCAATGTCCTTATTATAAAGGGATAAAGATTATATTCCAAAATTACACTAAATAAATGAGAGGGGAATGTATTAAGTTTATTTCCCTCTCATTTAGTATAGTTAGTTTCCAGAAACTTTATTTTGAGCTTTTCATAGCACGTTTTATGCGATTTGATTCTTGCAAAAGCTTATTGGCTATACTATCTTTATAAGTAGCCATTTCAACCATTTCATGATGATGGCGTATAGAATCCTCGTAGGCAGCAACACGATTTCTTACATCATCTATAACTTTCTCATCTCGGCAAACAGAAAAATGCTTTTCGATGTATCGAACATTGGGGTCGTCAGATGGAAGAACCATCTTCAATGCCCGATATTTCAAGTCTGCTACCTCCCAAGCTTGATGCTCTCGCCATTGGGTTAGATTGCCCCAAATGGAGATGACAAGAGATAGAGCCAAGCCTCCAATGAAAAGAAAAACATACTTTGAAGTTGGCTCGAAGCGATGAGTCACTACTTTCTTCAGAGGTGTGTTATCCATTGCGTGAAGTTTGTCCTGCACATTTTTTGATGTGGCATTCAGCTCTTGTTTCACCTGATTAATGGTATCAAACAAGAGTTTGCTTCGCTGTTCATCTTTGCTTGCTTCTTTCTTGGTAAGGTCGGTAAAGATACAGATAGCCTCTCTTAATCTTACCAATTTGTCAATAGCTTCCCCTTCTTTTACAGCCATAGCAAGAATAGCTTTTTCAAGTTTGCTTGTATCAACACTTACAGAGACCGGAGTGCTTTCCGCCTCTGTATTCTTTGGTGAGGCAGAAAGTTCATCGACTTTTTGCTCCAATCTCTCAACTGTGCCGTAGATGGCTTCTAACATTTCTTCTTTCATGTTCGATTCTAATTTTAAGTTTATGACTTGCATCAAAGGCTAAAGCCTCTTCTGCGTTTCTTCTTTTTTTTCTTGGATGATTCATCCTCTGGGAATTGCTCAAATGTCTGTGCATTGGCAGGAGCAAAAAGTCCTATGGAAGAAATACCGTCCCAAGGGTCTTGACTGCTCTCCGATATGGATGGCTCCGGGTTGTTCTTGTGATAGCCTTGCTCATATTGCTGAGCAGAGCTGGCTCTTGCTGATAAAAGGTTCTCCGTTCCCTCTAATCTCGCATTCAGTTTGCCAAAGCTATAGTCTCGGCTAATCTGCGTACCCTTGAAACTATATCCGTCCTTACAGAAACGGATGCCTTGAACCTTGGTTCGCTCCTTATCCTTATAGACAAACTCTAAGTGAACACCTCGCTTTGCAAGTTCATTCTTGAATTTCTGCCAACTATCAGCGCCTTTCAAGGCATCCTTGACGGCATTGTGAATCTCGTATTTGGCACGCTCTGCATTGCGTAACTTGCGAGTATTAGTATTGCCCTTGTCCGTTCCGTAGGTCAGTCCATACTTGGATTTTAGAGCCTTGGTCACTTGCTCATTACGCCTGTAATCATTCCTGTCTGATATGAGTTTGTCCTCATTATTGATGCGATTGTACACGATATGACAATGTGGATTGTCTGTGTTGTGATGCCTTACGATGATGAATTGAGTATCTTTTATCCCCATCATCTGCATGTATTCAAGGGCTATCTTAGCCATGAATTCATCCGTCAAACGTGGCTTGTCCTCGGGCTTGAAGCTCAAAGCTATGTGCCCCACAGGCTTCTTAATCCTTGGATTTAGTTGCCTTTGTAGCTCGAAACTTTGCGTTATCTCGGCATTCGTACCGAGCAACACGCCATCTGAGGCGATGATTTTCGCCTCGTCCTTGCCTGTAACATAGCGGATGCAACCACCAAATGAGCTGCCCTTCTTTAGCTTGCCTATCATGTGGTATCCCCCTTTCTGCCCATACTGCTTGGCTTCGGTTTATAACTTGCTTGGCGATACTCGCCAAGGATTGCTTTCAATCTTCTCAACAAGTCCACCACATACACATGGGTTTTATGGAAACCTCTCTGATGCGACAGCTTGGTAAGTTGGTTGAGGTTGTTCGCCATGCCAATGAGATTCTTGGCGATGGCTACCGTCTCAGTGTTGTGTCCACTGACCACCTCGCCGTTCAAGGCGGACTCACGGATGTACTCCGCCAACTTGCGGTTGGCTTTTCTCGCCCTCAGTTTCAATGCCTCATAGCTTGGCTTTGAGAACTTCACCGTGACAGACTTCGACAGCTTGCGAACCCTGCCTGTGGGCGGTCTTCCGCCCTTTTTCTTGTATTGTTCATGTATGCTTGTCATTCGATATACTGTTTACAGTTGGTACACTCACTTTCTGCGACCGTTGGGAGCAAAATATCTCCGCCCTCATGGTGGAGCGAGGCGTTTTGGGGTTCCCAAAACATAACCTCGCTCCCTCTCAGAACACGTTAGTTGGAATTACAGCCTTTCAGCTATCCACGTCCAAGGTCGCAGACCTTAATTCTCACAATTTGCGCCAAGCCTCGAAGTCCTCTTCATAAAGGCTTAGGTGGTGGCGCACGATGTTCTCGATGATGCCCGATACGCTCATGCGTCTCCCTCCGAGGATGCGGACGACACGATCA
>ULNW01000797.1_pt1 | contig 17008 bp, 8 predicted proteins | sample 1952021 | NCBI WGS metagenome assembly ULNW01 (sample SAMEA4835587, study PRJEB28245) | human gut metagenome | biome: gut microbiome; material: fecal sample | place: Denmark | collected 2008 | reverse complement strand
ATCTTATCCGGGTAGACCATCCGGTAAAACTGTGCGGCATCCGCTGTGCATTTTAATGTAATTTTATAGTTTCCCTCATCCGGATATAACTGCGCAAATATTTTATCATTCAGTTTGTAGCAGACCGGCACTTTCCCAAACGGGTATGCTTCACATGCCTTATGCTTACTGAGACAATATGCTTTGATATCTTCTGCCGTCATGATTTTCGCCTCTTACTTCTGTTTTTCTCTTATCTTTCATTACTTGAGATATTCGATCAATTCCTCACAGCGTGTCATGGTAAGTTCTGCTGACTTATCATAATAAGCTGCTGTTCCAGCACTTCCATCCCCATACTCATCCGAAGCAGCCTTTGCTTTTGCTTCTTTATCTGCGATCCAGGTCCGCTGTTCTTCAAGTATTTTCTGATACGCGTTCTCATCCGTATCATTCTTTATGAGATTCCCTCTTCCTGTCCCTCATTTACAAGTGCCACCATTGTAAGCTCAGTATCACTATCGTTTGCCATGGAAAGCCAGTAATATACCTCTTCCGAAATTTCGCTGACCGGTGTTCCCTCCAGGTAAACCAGAAAAGTATCTGTACCGGTCAGTCCATATGCATCTGAATAAACATACTTTGTTCCATCTTTGATCTCTTCCCTGCCAAATTCATTTTCCTGATAGGAAATATCAGCAAGTGTCATCCGGTAACAATGGTCATTCACCGGTGTCAGATCTTTAAAATGTCCATCGAACACGCTTATATACACGGTTCCGTTTTCATAGCCGTCCCCGGTAACTCCCATATCGGAATCATGATATTCACCACTGAAATGACCGTCGGAATCAATGATAAAATCCGTAGCCCATCCACCCGCGCCACTGCAAAACTCGAACTGATATTCTGCAAGATCCGCAAATGTAAGCCCCTCGGTGTTTTCTGTTCCTGTGCCGTTTTGGGCACTCTCCTCTGTGTCTGTATTACTGTCTGCATTATTCTCTGTGGATGCATCTTCCGTATCTGCATTTTCCTCTGTAGCTGATGTTTTCCGGGTACTGTTTTCCGCAGCGTCAGACTGCTGTAATGCACTGTTTTCATTCGATGCCGCTGCACCTGAACTGTTTATATTTCCATTTCCACATGCTGCCACACCGATCAGGAATGCTGCAGTTATAATAGATAATGCCGCTTTTCTCTTCAACTGAATTGCCCCTTTATCTACTTTTCTTTTCTAATTCCCATTGTAATTCCTGCTTACATATTCTTTAATTGGCTCGCTGTCCTCCGGCATTCTGCATCCAACGATGAATTCCCCCTCATTGTTGGAGCTTCGGATCACGCAGCCGGTCAGCGGCTTATTTCCGATCACTGCAAAATCTTTCACATCCAGCTGGACATTTCTGCCTTTCTGGCTTGCAAAAACATTGTCACGCACGGAAAATGCAAAACCGTTTGCACTGATATTTACCATTTTTCCGGAATATGTTTTATCTGTTCCCTCTAAGCGGATGGTACATGCATTAGAGATCGGCATACGAGGATATTTTCTTCGGTTATATACCTTCGGATTGGATTCAATATGCAGTTTATACTGACCTTTTTCACCCTGTCTGACCGGATGGATCTCAATGTCATCCCAGTAATACAAGACATTGTCAACTACAATATGCAGTTTACATAACTCATGTTTATTCTTCTTGTCAACAAAGTCTTTCACTCCACTTTCTGCGGTTACAAAGAGATCTTTGCCACTGCAGTCCGCAACTTCGCCTGCATACTCTTTTTTACTGCTGTCATCATTTAATGCAATCGTGATCTTCATGCCAGGTTTTACATCCTGTACCCCCATGAATCCGCCGACGCCCAGCTCCTCCATAAGTTTGCCGACAACACTCTCAATATCCAGTGCACTCTTGGCACTTGCCTCGTATTTGCTCAGCATCGTCCTGGTCGTCAGTTCCGCACCATTGATGCTCTGTGTCATGACTTCCATGACTTCGCCGACCTGCTGCATATTGTCCGTCAGTGTCTGATTGGATGTCTCCACTTCTTTGACTGCGCTGTCTACAACCTTTATATTCTCTCCAAGGCTTGTCGCATCGTTCGTAATATTGGTCACACTCTGGTTGACATTCGATACTTTTTCAATATTGACCTGGATCAGTTCCACGGTCTCTGAGATGGACTTCATCATCTTCTCGGAAATTGCTTCGAGTCTTGACAATGCTTCCATAATACTGTTGGAGGAAGCCTGTGTTCCACTGCTCAGCTCGCGGATCTCATTGGCAACTACCGCAAATCCCTTGCCGGCTTCTCCGGCTCTCGCTGCCTCGATGGATGCATTTAAAGCAAGTAAATTTGTCTTTGAAGTGATACCTTCAATCGTACTGGTCTCTTCTTTTACATTCTTAAACTCAGCCTTAAAGTCCTCAAGCACCTGCTCTACTTCTTTGGAAAGTGCCGCCATCTTATTGGTGATCTCCACCACCTCAACCAGCTCTTCCGCGCTGATATTGGCATGATCCACCGATGCCCCGATGAGCTGTACCACCTGCTCCATGAGACCGGCAACATTTTTTACCTGCGTATCGATCACATTGGTCATCTCAACAGAGGAAAGTGTTTTATCATTGAGCACTCCATTGTTATCCGCAAGATTTTTCATATCATTCATGACATCATTAGCGCCGGTGCGGTTCTCATCTGCAAGTTCCCTCACAACCGTTACACCGTCCACGATCTCATTGCTCGCCTCTTTGACCTGCTCCACAGTCTGTACGACGCGCGCCAGATTAGATTTGATAGAAGCCGTCAATGCACCATCCGATTGTACCAGATGGGCGATTGCCATATTGGTACATCCATAACAGCAGATCACAATTGCAAACTGCAGGACACATTCCTCGCTTGCAACGAAATCCATCATTCCTTTTGCCAGACCTTTATACAGGTTACTTGAAATCAGTACAAACAATGTGATAACCATCATCGTACGGATAAACTTCGGATCTTTATAAAGGATCAGAATGCATACTAACGGTAAAATAAATACATAAGAAACTTCATCTAAAGATGTCCACGCAATTACCGCATAAAATATCAGGTAGCCAAGTCCTACCACCCATTTATACCGCAGACTGTCAGCATGCTTAAATCTCAGTAAGATCCTGCCGCCAAGATACGACAGCCAGCCTGCAACAAAAAAGCCTGCAAAATACGCTTCCTTTAACTGTCCCCTGCCGACTTTTATTCCGTAAAACACGGACGCTATCAGCAAAAGTACAAACCACGTGATACTCGCCCTCTTGTTTGCTTTCGCAATAAAAAAACTCTCATCATAATCCTGCATAGCTTTTTATCCTCTCTGTAAAAATTCACGATACACTCTTGTTCCAGTGTATCACAAATAAAGGGGAATAGCTAGAAATTATGCTAGAAATCTGTCCGGACCTGATTTTAACATGTTACTGTTCACTCGTACCTCGTTCCAGTAACGGATTTTGCTGATGCTTCGCATTCCAAATCGGCAAAATCTGCTGCCACCACTGTATCATATTAAGCGCTCCTAAATAAAAAGCACGTCTTTTACCCATCTCCTTCTCATCAGCGATACCAGCTATCAGTCCGAAATCCGGTTCAGTGTGAAATCATCCACTGTTCCCCAGCTGCCCACGTTACACTGAAACCGTACCCCGATCTTAACCGTTCCATCCGTAACCTTAATCTCCCTGATCGTCGGATTCTGCCAGTCATTGTAGGTGGTCAGCATAAACGGAGCCGTCTGCCCGCCATCTGCTGTCACTGCATACAGTTCCATGGACGCATCCGATGACATATCACCGCCCTGTGAAAATACAGACAACTGATACGTCCCATTCTCCAGACCGGTCACTTCCTGCTCAATGGAAAATTCCATATCCGAATCCCCGGACCAGAAGTGAAATGCGGTCTCACCGGAATGTGCATCATCCGCTTTTACCTGATAATCAGTCGGATCGGCTTCCCCTTCATAAGAGACTTTCCACATTGAACGGTTTTTATCTTCAAAACTTGGATTGACCGCATAATTTACCATTTCCACTTCCACATGCGCGGTAACAGTGGTTCCATCTTCCAATGCCCCTTCGATCTCATAACTGCCGGCTTTCGTGGTATCGATTGCCTTCATCTGTGTCTCATTCCAGCTTACAGATTGTTTTTTATTCTGTGAACGGTCATTGTATACAACATCAATACTCTCCGGCAGAACCAGATCTTCGCCTACATTGCAGGAGACGTAAACATCCGGGATATAGTCAACTGCAAGTGGCGCTGTTGCGCCATATTTTAAATACTTAAATACATTCAAAGAAGCCAGTGGGTGTCCGGTAAAATCAAACATTGCCTGATTGTCCCAGGAACAGCCTCCATAGTATAACCCTGCATCATCCGGGTCATACTCAGCCGAATAACTGCTTGCCCAGCCGCTTCCGTATTTCTCCCACAGAGCGGAATTATCCGCATCGGCTGATCCGACAGGGATCCATGTGCCTTCCCAGTAAAAGACACCTTCCACTCCGGCCTCATTTGCGGCTGCACAGATATCACGGATCACTGTTGCCTGACTCTGTACCGTTGCACCGTAACCGTCTGTCAGGTCATCGGTTCCTTTCAGGCTGTTGCTAAAACCGTCTCCATCCTCAGATGTATAACAGTAAGAAGTCTCTGCAATATATACTTCTTTTCCGTACTTATCCTCGATCAGTTTTGCTGCGTTCTGCATATTTTCATTGGTTCCGTCCCAGAACGGATAAAAGGAAAGACCAAACATATCATAGTCCACACCGGCATCTTTTAAATTTGCTGCCATCGTATCGATCTGGTCATTATCCTCAATGTTCGTATAATGTACGGCAACTTTAATGTCTTTTCCATAAGACTCTGCCACTTCTCTCACTGCCTTACTTCCGGAATTTAAAAGCTGCATCACGGCATCCACATCTGTTTCCCCGGACATACCGTTATTGATCTCATTTCCGATCTGCACCATCCCGACATCCACACCGGCATCTAACAGCTTTCCAAGGCTCTCTGTCGTATAATCATAGAGTGCATCACTCTTTTCATCGACTGTCATACCTTCCCATGCCTTCGGTGCATGCTGTCTTTTCGGATCTGCCCAGAAATCTGAATAGTGAAAATCAATGCAGACCTTCATTCCGTATCTGGCTGCACGCACGCCAAGTTTCATGGCAGTCGTCAGATCATTGTTTCCGCCGCCATAGCCATTACCGTTCTCGTCATACGGATCATTCCATACACGCAGGCGGATATAATTGACTCCGGACTGTGCAAGTGTCTCAAACACATCCTGCTCTTTTCCATCGTAGCCATAATACACAGCCCCGCTGTTTTCCACAGAAAGAACTGCGGATGCATCCATGCCTCGGATAAAGTCATCCGAAATATCCGCAACCGGTTGCACGAAAATATCAGACTCCTCCGGTCCGTCCGGCAGCGTGAATGTTGTAACTTCTCCCACCGGCTCAACCACATCTTCCGATGTATTGTTCTCCTGTACTTCTGTCTTTGTCCCTGTCGTTCCGGCAGAATCCCCACATCCTGCCAGAAGAACAGTTCCAAGACTTACGCTGACACATGCCGCCAGTAGTTTTCTGTAAACCTGTTTTTTCATAATGTTCACCTTTTCTGTGTGTGAAAAAATTTTTTCACACTCCCCTCCATTAATTTGCTCTTTTTTCCACGATTTCTCTATATTCTTAAGGTACCTGCGGCTGACTGCTTCAGCAACATTCTTTCTCTCCAATATAGCGCAATCGGTTGCGCTTTTTATTTTATAACTTTGCTGTCTTAACGTCAACCTGAGCATGAATTTTTGTGACATTTTTCCCATATTATGGTATAATTTTTGTTCGGCTAAATTACTTTTAATCTGATTACAGGGGAATGAAATTATGAATCTGCAACCAAAAATATTATCCAACGCTTTTTTGATCAACGGGTACACTCCCGCTGTAGATATGATTCTCGTGATCTTATGTATATTACTTTTACTGCTTCTCCGGGAGACATTTATCCGCCGCAGCAGACTTTTTCTGCTTTTTCGCACCTGCATCGCGCTTTTGCTGATTGCAGCCTTCAGCAATTCCTGCTTTTACTATACTGTACTGTATTTCGACAGTGATACCACTTTATGTATTCTGCGTGCAATATATCATTCAAGCCTGCTGCTCATTTTTTGTCTGTATGCGGCTTATTTAAAGATTTTGATTGGTATTCCGGGAAAAACAGGACATATCATGAATATTTTCCTATATTCCTTATATATCATTTTTGCCGTTGTGGATGCACTGTCACCTGTATTGGGTTACAGTTTCTACCGGGACAGCTCAGGTGCATGGCATGATAACCTTTATTTAAAACCGTTTACGATTGCTTACGGGATTTATATGGCGTTTATTTTTTTCCTGTTACTTTACTATCATAAACGCATTCCAACAAGTTTATTCCATATGCTCGTGATCGTACAGTTCATCTGTGTTTTTCTCGTCTGTGCAGAAAACTATTTTGGCAGCAATACCTTCCTTGCCATCACCTTTCTCCTGCCGATCATGGTAATCCTTTATATGGTACATGGAAGTTCTTACAGTATCAAGACAGGGGCCCTGAATGCAGATTCCCTAAACGAATATTTAAACCAGCAGGCGTCAATTCAAAATTCTACTTATTATATGTGTCTCCGTTTCGACACTGATTCCGAATATGTGATGCCGGATGAGCTTGGCAAACTTTTTTTCAACTTCTGGAACGGCTACTTTAAAAACGGACTCCTCTTCCACCCATCTACAGATTTTTTTGTTCTTGCAATTGATGTCAGTGACATCCGGAATGCAGATAAAATCGCACAGGATATGATCCAGAATGACTTTAAACGCCATTTTGAAACTTATAAACTGCCTTATAAGATCGTTATGTTCAATCACCTGGATTTCTGTGAAAACTTAGAGCAGTTTTACGAACTTTTTAACTTCTTTGCAGAACCGATGGAACTAAATAATTTCCGCTCCTGCGACACCGCCGATTATAAAAGTTTTCATGATATGAAATATCTCTCGGCGCAGTTAAAAGATATTGCAGAAAACGGTTCCCTTGATGACAAAAGAGTTCTTGTATACTGCCAGCCGATCCGCAACGTAAATGCCGGCAATTATGACACCGCAGAAGCACTGATGCGTCTGAAACTAAAGGACACCGGCATGGTATATCCAAACCGGTTTATTCCGCTCGCTGAAAAGAATGGCTATATCCACAAATTAAGCATGATCATTTTAAATAAGACCTGCCGTGCGATCCGGGAATTTCAGGATGAAGGTTACCAGCTCTCCCGTGTTTCCGTAAATTTTTCCATTTCAGAGCTCTCCAACAAAAATTTTATGGAAGAGTTCCGGCAGATCGTAGAAAGAAACGGTGTTGATTTTCATACCATCGCAGTGGAACTGACCGAGAGCCGCAACGATACCGAATACGAACTCGTTCTTGACCGTGTAATGCAGTTTAAATCCCTCGGTGTATGTACTTACCTCGACGATTTTGGAACCGGATATTCTAATTTTGACCGGATTCTTAGCTTAAAACTGGATGTTGTAAAATTTGACCGCAGCCTTCTTCTGATGGCAAATAAGAATGAAAATTCCCAGTTTATCCTGAACTACTTTTCCACTGCTTTTAAAAAACTCGGGTACAAAGTACTCTATGAGGGTGTGGAAACCGATGAGCAGGAGACCATCTGTGTGAACAGTCACGCGGACTATCTGCAGGGATTCAAATTTTCAAAACCAATCCCGATTGAAGAACTGAAAAACTTTCTTTCTCCGATACAGGAATAACTTCATTTCTCCTGTATAGCATGGTTGTTACCGTATTTTTTACAAACAAAAATGTTTTCTTTGCAAATCACTTGACATCATTATCTGATAAAAGTATAATCTTTTCTAAATCATATCAGAATAGTATGAATTAAGAAAACAAGATGGAGATTATGAAAAAAGGAAAGGGACAAGTTTTATGAAGAAAAAAGTGATTTCAATTTTACTGACAGCCGTTTTAGCAACAGGAATGGCAGCATGCGGTTCTAACAGCAATACAGCAGGTAATTCTGCAAATAATACAGCTGACAATGCACAGAACACAGCTGAAACTTCAACAGAATCCACAGGTTCTGCTGATTCTGCTGAAAAACCTGTATTAACTGTCGGCATGGAGGGAACTTATGCTCCATACACCTACCACGATGAAAATGGTACTTTAACCGGTTTTGAGGTTGATATGGCAAATGCAATCGGTGAAAAGATGGGCTATGATGTCCAGTTTGTTGAGACAGAGTGGGATTCCATCACTGCTGCACTTGATGCCGGCAACTTTGACGTTGTCATGAACCAGGTTACGATCACAGATGAGAGAAAAGAAAAATTCGATTTTTCCACCCCTTACATTTATTCCAAACCAGTGCTGATCGTAGCTGCTGACAATACTGATATCAATTCCTTCGAAGACATCAATGGTAAAAAAGCTGCAGAAGGTCTTACCTCAAACTTCAGCGATATTGCAAGAAGCTACGGCGCAGAGATCGTCGGACAGGATAAATTTGCACTTGCCATGGAATGTGTATTAAGTGGGGAAGCCGATTGTGCGATCAACGACGAATTAACTTACGCATACTGGAAACAGCAGAAAGGCGGCGAGGACTCCACCAAGATCGTTGCTGAATCTGATAATGTCAATTCCAGTGCCATTATGGTGAAAAAAGGCAATGACGAGCTGATTGAAAAACTCAATTCTGCCATTGATGAATTATTAGCGGACGGAACCGTCAAAGAAATTTCCGAAAAATATTTTGGCATGGACGTATCACAGCCATAATTTTGTTACAGGAGAAAAATCATGGGATCATATGCATACCTGACAGCGGGTATTATTACAGCAAGACAAGCGGAACTGATGAAAAATGCATTCTGGCCAATGCTAAGACAGGGCCTGCTTTACACGATTCCCCTGACGCTCGTATCCTTTGCGATCGGCGTCATCATTGCCGTGCTGTGTGCGCTTTTCATTATCAACAAAATACCGGTATTAAAACAGATCGCCGGAATCTATATCTGGGTATTCCGCGGAACCCCTCTGCTGGTACAGTTATTTATCATGTACTGGGGTATCTGTAATCCCCTTGGCATCAACAAGTGGGTTGCCTGTATCTCGGCACTCTCCTTAAATGTAGGTGCCTACTCCGCAGAGACGATCCGCGCGGCAATTCTTTCCATCAATAAAGGTCAGTGGGAGGCAGGCTATTCCCTCGGAATGAGTTACCAGCAGACATTCCGCCGTATCATCATTCCGCAGGCTGCTACCGTATCCATACCACCGCTTTTTAACACCTTTATCGGTCTTGTCAAGGATACTTCCCTTGCATCTACGATCATGATCGGTGAGATGTTCCGTAAAGCACAGGAAGCCGCAGCAAGCTCACTCGAATACCTTTGGATCTATATCGAAGTTGCACTCATTTACCTTCTTTTCTGTACGCTGTTGACCGGACTGCAGAAATGGATCGAGAAAAAACTGCGTGTCGGAAAGTAGAGGTATCATATGTATTCTTTAGATAACATTTATAAATCATTTGACAATAATCAGGTCTTAAAAGGTGTCTCCTTAGAGATTCCGAAAAATAAAACCACCGTCCTGATCGGGCCATCCGGTTCCGGCAAGACAACATTGCTGCGCTGTATTAATCTGCTTGAGATCCCGGATAGCGGAACCGTTACTTTAAACGGTTCTTCCATGTCCTTTCAAGAGGGACAGAAAGTAAAGTACAGCGGCAACGAGATCCGGAATATCCGCATGAAAACCGGTATGGTATTCCAGAACTTTCAGCTTTTTCCTCACAAAACGGTGCTGGAAAATATTATGGAAGGTCCTATCACCGTCTTAAAGAAAGACCGAAGTGAATGCGAAAAAGAAGCGTTATCTCTTTTAGAGAAAGTCGGTTTATCCGATAAGCGCGACGCTTATCCGGGACAGCTCTCCGGCGGCCAGCAGCAGAGAATCGCCATCGCAAGGGCACTCGCCATGAAACCGGAACTACTTCTTTTTGATGAGCCTACCAGCGCCTTAGACCCGGAACTTGAAGTGGAAGTTTTAAATATCATCCGCAGACTGGTTGACGAGAAACAGACCATCGTGATCATTACACACAAGATGTCTTTCGCAAGAGAAGTGGCAGATAAAGTTGTTTTCTTCGATGAGGGAAAAATCTTAAAAGAGGGATCTTACGCTGAGCTTGAGCAGAGTAATATTCCAAGGATCACACAGTTCTTAAATATATTGAACTAAACAATAGACCGCCTCACAGGAAACCTATTGTCATGAATAAGTAAAAAAATCCGTGCAGGATCAGTTTTGATCCGCACGGATTTTTTGCTGTCAGCCTTATCTACGCTCCAGATAATCATTATTATGATAAATCTTTTTATTTTCCACAGCGCACTGCATTTGAAGCAGTTCCTTTCACCGATGTTTTTCCGGCATTTTTTACGGCTCTTACTTTATAGTAATATGTTTTTCCTTTCTTCGCTTTGCCGTCTGTGTAAGAAACAATAATGCCCTTTTTCAGCTTCTTTATCTTTTGATATTTTCCTTTTTTGGATGTTGCACGGTAGATCTCGTATCCATCTGCACCTTTTACCTTCTTCCAGGTTAATTTTACCTTGGACTTCACACGTTTTGCCTTAACCGCAGTCACCTTCCGCGGACTGGTCGCAGCCTTGATCACATTGGAGTACTTTCCGGTTACCGTCTTTTTACCGCTTTTCCTGTATGCACGCACTTTATACTGATAAACCGTTGCTGTTTTGAGCTTTTTATCCGTATAGGTATTAGTTTTTACCGTTGCAACCTTCTGATATTTTTTCGTTGATTTGTTATAACGGTATACCTGATAACCATCTGCTTTCTTTACTTTTTTCCATGTTAAGCGGATGGAAGTCTCCGTTGCCCTGGACTGTTTGAAGCCGGAAACCTTTGCAACTGTCGTTTTATCTGTATTACCCGGTTTCTCTGTATCTCCCGGTTTCTCTGTATCTCCCGGTTTCTCTGTATTTCCCGGTTTTTCTGTATCTCCCGGTTTCTCCGTATCTCCCGGTTTTTCTGTATCTCCCGGTTTCTCCGTATCTCCCGGTTTCTCCGTATCTCCCGGTTTCTGTCCTCCGGACACGAGTGACTGATCTGTCAGTACATATCCACCTTCTGTCACATTTAACTTTGATTCATCCACATTTACAAAGCGGATATCGTCAAAAACAATTTTCGACTGGATATCAACCCCATTTCCGTCTTCTGAAATGCTGTTACACCAGATTGCAAACTTCGTAACATTCTTTGGATCAAAAGTTCCATTCTGTTTACCCTTTAATTTGTTAAATGGGATCGTAACATATTTTGCCTCTGTCGTCTTTACAAAGTCAGTCAGAAATACTTCGAAATCCTCTCCGCCGGAAACAAGCTGAACTACCAGTTTCTGTCCTTTTCCATCCGGTTTTACCCACATGCTGACCGCATTGTATTCGCTGTAATCGTTTGTGCTTAAACCTTTCATACGTCCGGTCCATACTTCCGGTCCACTCGTCTTAAGCTGATAAGTAAATGCACCTCCGTAAACACCTTCTGCTTTATGATCCTTATCTAATACAAAGGAAGAACTGCAGTTTGCTGCTGAATTTTCTGTAAAAGTTCCATTCAGGTAGTCATTGTCATCATAGTATAATTCAAAATTTTCAATGACATTCTTTGCAAGTGTTTCCTTTTCTTTTCCAAAACTGATATAGGAAACAGTCACAAGTTTTTTGCCATCTGCCACAAGGCTGATCTTACCGGTATCCGTTGTTCCAAGTGCACTCAGAATATCCGCAGACAGCACACCTTCGTAAGCACCGGATTCTTCCGTTTTCTCTGCCGTGATCGTTTTTTCTGTATTTGTATCCGGGTTTGTCAGCACAAAACTTACACTCTGTGCATTTCTCACATTTGCTTTTAAAGTAAATGCACTTGTGATTGCCATCTTAGAGAAAACATTGGCAAAATAACCTGCTGCATTTCCCTGATTTACATTTCTTACTTCTTTCTGGTCTGCATTTCCGTAAAAGTTTGTTCCATTCGCAAAAACAGAAGATTTTTCATTGTAGAATTCAATAAACTCGTTGATCAGTTCCTGTCCGTGGGTATCATCATATTTATATGGGACATAAAAGTTGGTGTCTCCAAAATTTGCCCACAGTAAGAAGTACGGCATTCCGGTGTCAACTGCCACCTGATTAACCTGTTTGTACCAGTTGTGTCCTGCGATCGGATTTCCTTTTACTAAAATTCCTTCATTATCCGATCCATCGGCCTTCATCACCCTTACACCGGTTTCGGAAATTGCAGCTACTTTTCCTTTTGCGTCTGCAATATTCTTTACCACCTGACAGGTTTTCTTTAAATTGTCCACAAACTCGCCGGAATATTCTGCCGGATAAGTATTGTAATCATCATAGTAATCAAATGCAACGATATCCACACAGTCATCGCCCGGATAGCGGTCCATATACTCTTCCTCTGAAGTTAACGGACCATTTGGGGAATATACATAAATAAAGTTGTGTACTCCCTTTGATGCCAGATAATCCTGTGTGTACTGGAACAGCGCACGGTATGTCTCTTTATCGGTTGTCGCAGCACCCCACCAGAACCATCCGCCTGTATTTTCATGGAATGGACGGAATAAAACAGGAATATCGCCAAGTCCGTTTGCGTAATCTGCAATGATATCAAGATAGGTTGTAAACTGCGCATTGTATTTTCCACCCGGAAGTACTTCTGCGGAGCAGTTATTGCTCAGGTCTTTTGCCTCCGAAAAATCACACTGTGAAAAATCATATTTTCTCGCCGCATCCGGTGTTGCAATGATTTTTTCATTGCTCATATTCGGCATATGGGTGGATAATGTAATGATTGCACCCTCTGCAGCTGCTGCCTTGCTGATCTCGATAGATTTCTGAACTGCATCATCTACGTTATCAATTCCAAGTTCCACGCCTGTCAGTGCCAGCGAATCGATTCCGACCAGACCACTAATACTTCCGGTCACGTCCTTTGTATCCGAATAGACACCGTCTCTGGTTGAAACATGCTTGCTTGTGTCATTCTGATGTCCGAATAATACCTGGTCGGCAGCATCCAGTCCTTTTAAATATGCATATAACGCTTTTGCTGAACCTGATGCATTCACATCCGAAAGTGTTACTTCTTCCGGCATACTGGACGTATCTGCAAGCACAGCCTCTCCTGCCGTCTCTGTGATCTCCGTATAATCGCCCGCTGCATTATACTGGGATAAAGTCAGGTTATCCAGATATACGCTTCCCAAAAAGGCAGTGCTCACACCAACTGTTCCAATCATCAGATCCGTGATCTTTGCAGTGTTTGGTGAGAATTTGACAGTGACCACTGCTTTCTTATATCCGTCACCGAGATCTGACGTTTCGATCTTTGCTTCTTTGTTGATGATCTCCACATCATCTGCTCCGTTTTTTGCAAAAATCTTTGCCTTAAAAGAACCGTCAAAAGCTTCCGGATAGATCATTTCATAGCTTAAAACATTATAAGCCGATACATCGAGTCCTTCTGCAAACGACTTTTTAATCTTTGCCTCACTCCATGTAAAACCTTCACAACCGGTATAATCGAGATCTGCCTTTAACATTTTGCTTCCCTGAAATTCAGCTACACTGATTCCTATCGCATTGTCGTACTGCCAGCCGCCTTCCTGATCCCAGCCTGCACTGCTTCCTGTCTCTGCAGATTCAAAATCATCGATCACACTCGGATCTTTTGCAGGCAGTTCCGGCTGCGCTTCTGCCACACCGCTTAATGTAACATTGGAAAATGTACATGTTCCTGAAAAGCCCTGACCAATCAGTCGGAAATATACACCTTTTAAATCATCTGCATCCTTATCCTCAAACTTGATCGTAATCGTTGTTTTATGTGTATCTTCTGAAAAACTGCTCTGCTGTAAATACGGGATATCCTGACTGTCTGTCCATGTCCACTCACTTCCCAGCTTCACGATACCCTGAACCTTTAAGTAACTTTCCCCGGTACCCAATGATGCGTACGCCTCATCATCCAGTGTAATATCTGCCTTCATTGTGAAATCTTTCGTTGTCACACAATCTGCAATACTTTCATCATAAGTGATCATTGGCGGATTATCCCAATCCTCTGTTGCAAGATCCAGTTTGTCTTTTGTTACTGTGTTTGTCCCGGTATAAAACACACTCGCTTCTGCCGCATAGACATACTCGTATCCCCCTGCAAAATTGCCGCTTGAAAACGCAACTGCAGCCGCTAAAAGAGCGGCTGCAAGTCGTTTTCCCATAAAACGTTTTCTCATAAACTTACCTCCAATACATTTATTAGCTTTATGCACTTTGTCTTTTAATTATATGTTACTTTAAAAAACATTGTCAATTAAGCTTATATTAGTTTGTAAATTTTCAGAGTTTTTACTTAATTTTTGTTTTTTTAAGTTGTTTTATGAGATTAAAATTGTATACTTTTACTTTATAAATTCAGATAATAAATTTTACTCTAACTCAATCCAGTCCAACTTCAGTTCCGGTGTCACATACTCTGCTTTCAGTTCATAATACCCCGGCATAAATTTCACACGACACATCCGCTGTGTCAGGAAACGCTCTCCGGTTCCACCTGTCTGGACGGTTGCCATCAGTTCTCCATTCAGATACAGATTGGCAGCTCCCTGTGCTAATCCTTCCACCGGGAAACAGAAATGTGCATTAACGTTTAAAATGCTTTCTTTTTCCACATAAAGGACTGTGTTTTCAAACTTTCCTGCCTCGATCCGGTTTCCGCTCTGCAGTGCACAGACCTGCTTTTCGTCTGTATTTACTGCTTCTTTTGCAGTAACTGTAAGCAGTGGATCAAAATCTTTTAACGGGCGTTTCATCACAGGTGTTCCAAGCAGGAAACGGCAGATGTTTTTCGCACAGCGCTGTAACTCTCCAACAGTGAGTTTTCCCGCCTCCAGCGCTTCTACGGTATCATCGCCCGCTGCGTTGATGGCAGCACCATTATTGTTGACTACCATGTATAAGTCATTCTGTGCACGAACCATGAATGAGGTGTATCTGCGGTCTGCCTCCCCGCCGTTTACAACGTCATTCATCTTTGCCCACCAGTCTGTCATAACAATTCCCTGATATCCCCACTCACCACGCAGGATCGTCGTATTTAAGTCATAATTGGATGCCGTCCAGTGTCCGTTGACCGGGTTGTAAGAGGTCATGATCGAATTTGCATTTCCCTCTTTCACGGCAATCTCAAAGCCTTTCAGATAGATTTCACGGAGTGCCCGCTCAGATACAACGGAGTTTACATTATGTCTTTCCGTCTCCTGATTATTCGCTGCAAAATGTTTCACGGTCGCAGAAGAACCGGCACCTCGGATTCCCCTTGTCATTGCCGCCGCAAACTGTCCTGTCACAAGCGGATCTTCACTGAAATACTCAAAGTTACGTCCATTTAATGGATAGCGGTGGATATTGATTCCCGGTCCAAGCAGGGTGTCGATCTCGTTTCCAACTAATTCCCTGCCTTCCATCTGATATAATTCTTCCATCATTGGAATATTAAAGGAACATGCAAGGAGTGTTCCGATCGGGAGCTGTGTTGCCTTTAATCCGCTCTCCATACGGATGCCGGACGGGCCATCGGATGCGCAGGCAATCGGGATGCCATAACCATGCAGGCTGTCGCTGACACCGCCAAATGCGGATGCTGTACCCGGTGTTACCTTCGGGCTGCTCATTCCCTCGCCGCGGACGATCACGGCTAACTCCTCGTTGGTAAACTGTGCTACAAATGCATCCAATTCTTCTTCCACACTGCTGCCATTTTTGATATTCTCTGCAACCGCCTGTAAGGTAATTCCTTTATTTCCGGTCTGTGGCAGTTCTTTTGGCAGACGGCTTTTGATCCGCTCTGCCAGATCAACCATCTGCTGTGGTGCTTTTTCATATGCACGGGCAAACACCCCGTCCTCCTTTTGTCTGCCTGTCTTAAGACGCAAAAATTCTTTTGTCGGCGCAAGCGCCTCCTCCAACTCCTCTGTGACGATACAGGAAGAAACCTCATAACCGCCTTTTCCGTCCACATTGGCTTTTTCTGTGCATCTGACGCTGTTTCCAACATAGATCTTATACAGACCTTCCTCTAAGACATAGCAGGACTTATGACCAGTCACACCGCTGTCGTCATAGGAAGCAAACCGGCTTACCGGAATGGTAAGTTCAAGTACTTCCTCCTCGCCCGGAGCAAGCAGTTTTGTCTTTGCAAATCCGCACAATACCTTTGCCGGTTTTCCAAGCTGTCCCTGTGGGGCGGACACATAAACCTGTGCAGCCTCTTTTCCGGCTGCTGCCCCGGTATTTTTCACACGGATACTGAGTGCGATCTTTGCATCTTTTCCATTTCCTGTACTCTCCGCTTTTACCGTCTCCATGGAAAATTCCGTATAAGATAAACCGAAACCAAACTCATACATTACTTTTTCCGGTGCAAATGTCTCAAAATAACGGTAGCCGACATAGATATCTTCCGCATAAATATTTTCTGTCTTACTTCCAAAATGATCTGCTGCCGGGTAATCAGAAAGTTTCTCTGCGATCGTATCCGTCAGTTTTCCGGATGGTGTCACTCTGCCCGATAACAGATCTGCAACGGCGTTCGCGCCTTCCATACCACCCTGCCAGATGTAAAGAATCGCTTTGATGTGATCCTGATATGCTGCATCTTTCGTCCAGCTCATATCAATGATGTTAGACACATTTAAAAGCACTGCCACTTCGTTAAAATATTTTGTTACAACACGAAGATTTTCTTTCTCCCGTTTTGTCAGAAGATAACTGCC
>ULNW01017872.1_pt1 | contig 17307 bp, 9 predicted proteins | sample 1952021 | NCBI WGS metagenome assembly ULNW01 (sample SAMEA4835587, study PRJEB28245) | human gut metagenome | biome: gut microbiome; material: fecal sample | place: Denmark | collected 2008 | reverse complement strand
ATATATTGTCAAAAGAATTGATTTGTATACAATGAATAATCGTATCTCGATCACTCGATTTTTCCGACTCGGTATCGATGACTAATAATAATTCCTTACATTCGTTTTTTACGGATACAACATGTACCTCTGAAATATCTGGTAAGAGAGAAAGGGTAGCTGTTATATCGACCATAGGAGATACCTTTATTATGATACGTTTCCCGCATTGGAAAAGTACAGGCATAAGCTCTATTACATTAGGCTCACATTCGTCGATAGCGAATATCCGTTTATTACAGGAGCCTCTTCTCGCAGGATCGATATATATATTTTGAAAATGTCGATCGTTATTTTGTAGAAAGTTTATGCAATTGTCGTGCATAACGGTTATGTTATCGGCACATAAGTTCTTAAAGTTTTGTTTTGCCGCTCGGCAATATTCGGCTAATTGCTCCACATAAACTACATGATCTGATTTTTGAGAAAAAAAGAAACTGTCTACACCTAAGCCTCCGGTCAAATCGACAGTATCTCCCGGAATTATCAAATTTTGCTTATAGCGTGCGGTCAGTTCCGAGGAACATTGTTCTGTCGATAGAATAGATGGAAAAACAATATTCATGTTTGAAGCCCATGTAGGTAGCTTGTCGCGTATCTTTTTACGGGCTTCGATTTGTTGAATGGCCCAAGCTACATCAAAATCAGCTTGGATATTTTTCAACCGTAACTTATTAGTATCAAAATCAGAATATTCTAAAATAAAATCCTGAATAGATTTTTGGTACATCATATTTACAAATATACAAATTATATATCGAATTAAAGAGCTTGTGGAGGATATATTATTTATTTGAATTAAATTTGTCCTATAATTTGTATTATGTTAAATAAAATATTGGGGATATTAATTTAATAAAATGAAAGACAACGATTTATATATTTACAAAAAATCCGATTCACATTTCATGTGAACCGGATTTCCCTATAAATTATCTATGCAATGCGAAAATTATTGACCTTCAATAGCTTTTAATTTTTCTGCATCGTTCAAATTATAATAGATATTACGTAATGCATATTTATAGTCGGGTTCGTCCGGTTTTAATTCATATGCTTTTTCGTAATAAGGACGAGATTTCTCAAACAAAGGAAGAACTTCTTTTTCTCTTGCTTCTGTATATTTCGCATTATCTGTTATCGTGCTGATTTCATTATTTTTTTGAACAGCAAGATTAAAATAAACACGTCCTATGCTGCCCAAAGCATCGGCGTAAGATGGATTTATGGAGATTGCCTTCTCAAAACATTCTATGGATTGATCGTATTTTTTCTGGGATTCATATAGATTTCCTTTTACATTCCAATATTCTGCATTGTTAGGCTCGTCGGCCAATACGGATTCGAGTGTTGCTATGGCTTCATCATATTTCCCGTTAAATATATAGAGATTGATCAACTTCAATGTGTAGGTATTCTCTTTCTGCATTTTGGTATTTCCATTCTCGTCTTTCACTTCAACCATTTCGTTTTTGAATAGTTTTTCACCTTCTTGAAGTGTTTTAATCAGATTGACTGTATCTTGTGTCATCTCATATTCATATACGAGATATTTATAGATGTCGTTTTGATTGTATCCATTTCCTTTTGCATCGTTCAAGGCTTTTATGGCTAATGTGGCATCATTGGTTTGAAGTGCTGCCAGTGCCCTGTTAAATTCTAAAATAGCCAGAGTCGAATCTGCCGGAAGTCCTTCTTTTTCGCCTTTCATGATAGACATCTTAGGAATGTTTAGATAGATACCCCACACATCGTATGCTTTTTTATACTCTTTTTGTGTGAAATAATAAACTCCTGCATTGGCATATCCATCGATATTTTGTTTTAATGTTTTTCTTATGTCTTTGACATATCGGGGTTTGATTTTCCCTTTTTCGTTGGGCAAAGTGTCTAATGCGATAGCTTGCAAAAAATATTCATAACTTTTTACTAACGCATCATACATTGGTCCGTCACCGTCTTTCAATGTTATTCCCAATGTTTTCTGAACATTGTCTTTTTCAAAATAAGAGTTTTCTACAAATCCCGCAACATACCAAGTTTTGGCATCGTCCTTAGTTTCTGGATTTGTTAGTGCTCCTTTAATATTATCACGGGCTTCCTGAAAGTTGGGTTTTTCCATTTTAGCTTCGCTAAATGCCCTATTTACAGCTTTCTTTTGACCAAATGCGCAAATGATAGAAAGCAGTAATACTACCGTTAATGTTGTTTTTTTCATTGCGTTTTTATTTTAAAAATTAATTATATCTAAATTTATTCGGCAACTTCGGTTACGTTATCGTCTTGTAAGTTTTCATCGACACTTTCTGATAAAACTTTACAAACCGATGCTATTTCATCGTTACGTTTTTCCAAGTTTATTAATCTTACACCCTGTGTTGCCCGTCCCATGACTCGTACGTCGGCTACTTTCATTCGTAGAGTAATGCCCGATTTGTTTATGATTACCAAATCATTTTCATCTGTTACGCATTTAATCGCTACCAAACAGCCTGTTTTATCGGTAATATTCAGCGTTTTTACGCCTTTCCCTCCTCGGTTTGTTATTCGATAATCTTCTATAAGAGAGCGTTTTCCATAGCCTTGCTCCGAGACAACCATGATGGTTTCTTTTTCGGGATCGTTTACACAAATCATTCCTACCACTTCATCGCCATTATCGTCAAGGGTCATACCCTTTACGCCTGTTGCATTACGTCCCATTTCGCGTACTGCACTTTCATGGAATCGAATAGCGCGACCGTTTTTGTTGGCGATAATTATTTGACTGTCTCCCGTGGTGAGACGCACTTGTATAACTTGATCGTCTTCCCGAATCGTAATCGCGTTTACACCGTTCTGTCGAGGACGCGAATAGGCTTCGAGTTTTGTCTTTTTTATCACACCTTTACGCGTACAGAATAGTAAGTTATGAGACATATTGTATTCGGGGTCTTGTAATTTTTTTACCCGAATGAATGCGTTTACCTTGTCGTCGGACTCTATATTGAGCATATTTTGAATGGCTCGTCCCTTTGAGTTTTTAGCACCTTCGGGGATTTCATAGACTTTCAGCCAATAGCATTTACCCTTTTGGGTAAAGAACAACATATAATTGTGCATTGATGCCGGATAGATATACTCGATGAAATCTTCTTCACGAGTATTGCTTCCTTTTGCTCCGACTCCTCCTCGATTTTGAGCACGGAATTCGGACAGAGGGGTCCGTTTGATATATCCCATGTGCGATATGGTGATAATCATTTCGTCGTCGGCATAGAAATCCTCAGCATTAAACTCTTCCGAAGAATAAATGATTTCTGTTTTACGTTCGTCGCCATACTTCTCTTTTATTTCGAGAAGCTCGTCTTTTACCACTTTCATACAAACAGACTCATCGGCGAGAATTTCTTTGTAATAGGCAATCATTTTTTCCACCTCGGCGTATTCGTTTCTCAGTTTGTCTTGATCCAAACCGGTCAACTGTCCAAGACGCATATCTACGATGGCCTGAGCTTGTTTTTCGCTCAACGAGAATCGCTCCATTAAACGCGTCTTGGCTTCTTCACGAGTCCGTGATGACCGAATCAGTTTAACGACTTCGTCTATATGATCGGATGCAATGATAAGTCCTTCAAGAATATGCGCCCTTTCTTCGGCTTTCGCCAGATCGAAACGAGTGCGGCGAATAACGACTTCGTGGCGATGGTCCACAAACGCCTCTAACAGTTGTTTTAGATTTAGTGTTTGAGGACGCCCGTTTACCAAAGCAATATTATTGACACTGAAAGAGGATTGCAAGTCGGTCATTTTGAATAATTTATTTAAAATAACGCTTGCATTGGCATCTCGTTTTACTTCGATAACGATTCTCATTCCGGCTCGGTCGGATTCATCGTTGATGTTGGAAATACCTTCTAACCGTTTTTCTTCCACCAAATCGGCGATTTTCTTAATCAATTCCGACTTATTGACGGCATATGGTATTTCAGATACGACGATGGTCTCCCGCCCTGTGGTGCTGTCTACTTCAATCTCGGCTTTTGCCCGAATTACAATTCGGCCCCGTCCTGTTTCGAAAGCATCTTTTACCCCTGCAAAACCATAAATAATACCTCCTGTGGGGAAGTCGGGAGCCTTGATATATTGCATTAGGTCTTCCACCGTCAATTCTCTGTCGTCGATTAGGGCGACAGAAGCATCTATACATTCCGACAGGTTATGAGGGGGCATATTCGTTGCCATACCCACAGCAATACCCGAAGCTCCATTGACTAGTAAGTTGGGGATTCGGGTCGGCAAAACAGTTGGCTCTTCTAATGTGTTATCGAAGTTTGGAGTAAAATCGACCGTATCTTTTTCAATATCTCGAAGCATCTCTTCTGCGATACGAGAAAGGCGAGCTTCGGTATAACGCATGGCAGCAGGGCTATCACCATCGACAGACCCGAAGTTGCCTTGCCCATCGACCAAAGGATAACGTAAAGACCAGGGTTGCGCCATACGCACCAATGCAAAATATACCGACGAATCGCCATGCGGGTGATATTTACCCAGCACATCTCCCACGATTCTTGCTGATTTCTTATAAGGCTTATCCGATGTGTTACCCAATTTGTCCATACCGAACAGAACTCTGCGGTGTACCGGTTTAAAACCATCTCTTACATCGGGTAAGGCACGAGCTACAATCACCGACATAGAATAATCGATGTAGGCCGATTGCATCTCTTGTTTGATGTCTATTTTTAAAATTCTATCTTGATCAATCATTTATTTTGATGAAAATTGGTTATACAAATTATGCTGTTTAGCGTACAAAGATAACCATTTTTTGAAAAATCGAGATACCAAATTCAAGAAATAATCTTTTGTGAATAGGAATTTTCGGCATATTATTTGTTATATATAATAAACTAATAAATACCCGCCATTATTCGGCTTAAAGGTGGTATATTTGCTAAATCAATAAAAGGAGACAGATTGTTTATGGAAAGAAACTTCTCACAACATGTTAAGGAAATTCTCGGTTATAGCCGGGAAGAGGCTGAACGCCTTCAAAATTCCAACATTGTTCCCGAGCATTTATTGTTAGGAATTATACGTGACGGTGCAAATCGTGCTGTCGATGTATTGGTCGGGCTCGGAGCTTCCCTCCGAACACTGAAAAGTTCATTGGAAAATGAACTGTCCGCTTCCAATAATCACATGGAACAAACGAATGAGTTGACTATTAGTAAAAGCACAGATAGAGTTTTAAAGATGAGTATGCTTGAAGCTCGATTTATGAAAAGTTCGGAGACCGACACCGAACATTTATTGTTGGCTATATTGAAAGAGCCGGACTCTTCTGCTGCAAAAATTTTAAACACGAATGACATAACTTATGACGAAGTGGCAGCTTTTTTAAAAGGTAATGAGAAGCCGGATTTCCCTTCGCCGAGCATGGGCGCCGGATTTACGGACGATGATGACGACGAATTGGAGGAAGACCGAAATTATCGGAGGGAACAGCAAAGCGGAAATAGTACGACTGCTCAGCGTAGTAATAATGAAACTCCCGTATTGGACAACTTTGGGACCGATATGACAAAGGCTGCCGAAGAAGGTCGGCTCGACCCTGTTGTCGGACGTGAAAACGAAATTGAACGATTGGCACAAGTATTGAGCCGAAGAAAGAAGAATAATCCGGTTCTTATAGGGGAACCCGGTGTAGGAAAATCTGCGATAGTAGAAGGTCTTGCTTTGAGAATCGTGCAACGTAAAGTGTCGAGGGTGCTATTCGATAAGAGACTTGTCTCTCTCGACATGGCCTCGATTGTAGCAGGAACAAAATATAGAGGACAATTCGAGGAGCGTATAAAAGCAATTCTAAATGAGTTGTCGAAGAATCCGAATATTATTTTATTTATCGACGAGATTCATACTATTGTCGGTGCAGGTGGAGCCACAGGGTCTCTTGATGCTGCCAATATGTTAAAACCGGCTCTTTCGCGGGGAGAGATTCAGTGTATCGGAGCTACAACACTCGATGAATATAGGAAAAATATAGAAAAAGATGGTGCTTTGGAACGCCGTTTCCAAAAGATTATGGTCGAGCCTACAACTCCCGAGGAGACTCTGCAAATCCTCAATAATATAAAAGGTAGATACGAGGATCATCATAATGTCACCTATACCGATGATGCATTGGAGGCGTGTGTCAAATTGACAGACCGTTACATAAGTGACCGTAATTTCCCGGACAAAGCCATTGATGCATTGGACGAAGCCGGGGCGCGAGTGCATGTTTCTAATATTATTGTCCCCAAAGAAATCGAAAGTTTGGAGGCTCAAATAGAGACTTGCCGGGAAGATAAAATAAATGCTGTTAAATCCCAAAACTATGAGCTTGCGGCGAGTTTTAGAGACAAGGAAAAAGAATTGCAACTTTCCCTTGAATCGGCGAAAGCAAACTGGGAAAGGCAGATGCAACAACATAGAGAGATTGTCAATGAGGAAAAGGTTGCCGAAGTTGTCGCTATGATGACTGGTGTCCCGGTGCAGCGTATCGCACAAGCTGAGGGAAATAAACTTTTAGCTATGTCGGGAGAGTTGAAGCGCGAAATTATCGGGCAAGATGATGCTGTCGATAAAATTGTAAAAGCGATACAGCGAAATCGTGTAGGATTAAAGGATCCGGGGAAACCTATCGGCACTTTCATGTTTTTGGGCCCTACTGGTGTGGGTAAAACACATTTAGCAAAGAAATTGGCCGAATACTTATTTGACTCGAAAGATGCTCTTATCCGAATAGACATGAGTGAATATATGGAGAAATTTACTGTGTCCAGACTTGTCGGAGCCCCTCCGGGATATGTGGGATATGAGGAAGGAGGACAGTTAACGGAGAAAGTGAGACGTAAACCCTATTCGGTTGTGCTGCTCGATGAAATAGAAAAGGCTCACCCCGATGTCTTTAATCTATTGTTGCAAGTCTTAGACGAAGGACGCCTAACCGATAGCTTGGGGCGTAGAATCGATTTTAAGAATACGATTCTGATTATGACATCTAATATCGGTACGCGTCAATTAAAGGATTTTGGACAAGGAGTAGGATTCTCGACTAATACTGTTTCGGAAAAGGATTATTCGAGGGGCGTTATACAAAAGGCGTTGAATAGAGCTTTCTCTCCCGAATTTTTAAATCGTATCGACGATATTGTAATGTTCGACCAATTGGATAAAGAATCTATTTTCAAAATTATCGATTTGGAACTAAGCGGATTTTACAAACGGGTGGAAACACTGGGTTATCATCTGACTATTACCGACGATGCCAAAAACTTTATTGCCGAAAAGGGGTATGATATTCAGTTTGGAGCCCGACCTCTAAAACGGGCCATACAGAAATACCTCGAAGATGAACTTGCCGAAATGATTATTCGGGCGACGGTTCAAGAAGGTGATACTATTGTCGTTGATTTTGATAAGGAGAATCAGAAGATCGTGTCTTCGATTCATAATTCCCAAACGAAATGACAAATAATAGTTGAATAAGTCAAAATGTCAGACTCAAAGAGTCTGGCATTTTTTTTGAAAAATCATAGTCAGAAATTTAAATGATAAAAATATACAATTATGCAAAAAGGTACAATTGGGGTTACAACCGACAATATCTTCCCCGTCATTAAAAAATTTTTGTATAGCGACCATGAAATATTTTTAAGGGAGCTCGTTTCTAATGCTGTGGATGCCACTCAGAAATTGAAGACATTATCTTCTTTTGGCGATTTCAAAGGTGAGTTAGGCACGATGAATGTCACAGTGTCGATTGATAAAAATAAGGGGACGTTGACTATATCGGATCGCGGTATAGGAATGACAGCCGAAGAGATAGACAAATATATCAATCAAATTGCTTTTTCGGGGGCCGAAGAGTTTTTGGAAAAATATAAAAATGATGCGAATGCCATTATCGGGCATTTCGGGCTGGGATTTTATTCTTCTTTCATGGTTTCCAAAAAAGTAGAAATACGTACATTATCCTATAAAGAAGGAGCCCAAGCAGTCATGTGGAGCTGCGATGGTTCTCCGGCTTACGAGATGACCGATATCGAAAAGAGCGAACGGGGAACAGATATTATTTTATATGTCGATGATGACAATAAGGAATTCCTTGAAGAACAACGTATCGAGACCCTGTTGAAAAAATATTGCCGTTTCTTGCCTGTTCCCGTTGTGTTTGGAAAAGAACAAGAATGGAAAGACGGGAAATATGTCGATACAGACAAGGATAGGGTCATTAATGATATGGAGCCTGCATGGACTCGGAAGCCGACAGATTTGACCGATGAAGATTACAGGAAATTCTATGCCGATCTTTATCCGGGAATAGATGAACCTCTGTTTTGGATTCATTTGAATATCGACTATCCGTTTAAGTTGACGGGAATTCTTTATTTCCCGAAAATCAAAAATAATATCGATATCAATCGATACAAGATACAATTATATTGCAACCAAGTATTCGTTACCGATTCGGTAGAGGGTATCGTTCCTGATTTCCTAATGCTTTTACAGGGTGTGATTGATTCACCCGATATTCCGTTGAATGTTTCGCGTTCATATCTGCAAAGCGATTCTAATGTAAAGAAAATATCGGGGTATATCACTAAAAAGGTTTCAGAGCGTCTGCAAGAGATATTCAACAGCGATCGCAAACAGTTCGAGGAGAAATGGGACGATTTGAAAATCTTCATCGAATATGGTATGCTGTCTGATGAGAAATTCTACGAGCGTGCTCAGAAATTCGTATTATTGAAAGATACGGAGGATAAATATTATACGCTCGATGAATATAAAAAACTGATAGAGGGCAACCAAACCGATAAAGACGGACAACTCGTTTATCTGTATGCCACTGATAAGGAAGCACAATACAGTTATATCGATACGGCTGTATCAAGAGGTTACGATGTACTATTGATGAACGGACAGCTGGATCCTCATTTCATCGGTATGTTGGAGCAGAAATTAGAGAAAAGCCGTTTCGTGCGCGTGGATAGCGATCTGATCGATAAACTAATCAAGAAATCGGATACAACTTCAAATACAGCTCTCGATGAGCAACAGCGCGATATGATGACTTCTGTTTTCAAATCGCAGATCCCTGCTATGGAGAAAAGCGATTTCTTGGTTATGTTCGAGCCCGTAGGTGCGACTGCTCAACCTATCGTTATTACGCAAAATGAATTTATGCGTCGTATGAAAGATATGGCTGCTATACAATCAGGAATGGCTTTCTATGGGGAGCTTCCCGATAGCTATAACCTCATAGTGAACACAGATCACCCTCTTTCGCAAAAGGTTATTGCTGATACCGAAAGTGCTTGTAAGAGTGAATTAACTCCTATATTGGACGAGCTGAAAACTGTCAATGAAGAAATCGAACGGTTACAAGAGGCAAAAAAAGATAAAAAGGACGATGAAATTCCCGTAGCAGATAAGGAGGCTTTGAAGCATGCTGAGGAAAAGGCAAAAGAATTGAGAGCAAAGGAATCGGATATATTGAAGACTTATGCCGACCGGACACCTTTGGTTCGTCAGTTGGTCGACTTGGCTCTGCTTTCCAATAATATGTTGAAGGGAGAGGCTCTGAGTAAATTTATCAAACGGTCGGTTGAAATGCTCTAACAAGCTATACAGATATAAAGTAACGCTTTAATATCTGCTCGCAAATATAATATTAAACTGATACTTTAATAGCGAATGTGGATTGTATTAGATGAAACAATTCACATTCGCTATTTTTATACTATTGATAATAAATTAATTACAAATTAAACCACCAATAAGCTCTTTTACGGATGCAATGTTATTCCTATCGAGATATTCGTCTATTCCGTCCGCTATTTTTTCAGTTATTTGAGGATCTATGAAGTTAGCTGTTCCGACCTCTATGGCAGATGCACCGGCCAATATAAATTCAATGGCATCGGTGGCGTTCATGATTCCACCCAATCCTACAATAGGGATTTTTACGGCATGGTAAGTTTGCCAAACCATACGCAATGCGATGGGCTTAACACATGCACCGGATAATCCCCCTGTAATTGTAGAGAGTACTGGCCTGCGACGATTTGAATCAATAGCCATACCCAGCAGAGTATTGATCAAGGATACAGCATCGGCGCCTTCGGCCTCGACTGCTCGGGCTATCTCGGTAATATCGGTAACGTTTGGCGAAAGTTTGACAATCAGAGTTTTAGGATAAACGGCACGCACAGCTTTTACCACAGCGGCAGCACTTTGGCAGCTTGTCCCGAAAGCCATTCCACCCTCTTTCACATTCGGGCAAGAGATGTTTAACTCAATTCCCGGAATCTTGTCCAATGCAGCGATTTTCTCTGCCGTGACGGCGTAGTCTTCTATTGAGGATCCCGATACATTTACCAAGAAATGGGTATCGATATCTTTTATGCGAGGATATATATTTTCGATGAAGTAATTGACACCTTTGTTTTGTAATCCTACTGCGTTGAGCATTCCCGAAGGCGTTTCGGCCATACGTGGATACGGGTTGCCTTCTCTATGATGCAGCGTCGTTCCTTTTACAATGACTCCTCCCAGCCGAGATAAATCGACGAAATCGGCAAATTCTTCGCCGTAGCCAAACGTTCCCGATGCCGTCATTACGGGATTCTTCAAAAGCAACCCGCCTATATTTACTTTCAAATCTGCCATTTTAGTTTTTCTATATTAAAGATAGGACCTTCCTTACATACACAAGTATTGCCTTCGATCGTATCTTCTACGCAACAGAGACATGCGCCTACGCCACAGGCCATCATATTTTCGAGAGATACTTCACAGGATATGTTTCGTTCATGAGCAAATCGGGCGACGGCTACCATCATGGGTTTCGGGCCGCAAACATACAGCTTATCGAGTTTACTATTTAACAAGGAGTGCTGAGTCACGAATCCTTTTTCGCCCAAAGAACCGTCTTCGGTGGAAATATATACATCTCCAAACTGCCGAAACATTTCATATTGCAGTATATCCTTGTCTGAACGGAATCCTAACAAAAATTTGGGGGTATAATTCCGTTCTTTTAAGTATTTACCCCAATATAGCATCGGGGCTATTCCAACGCCTCCTCCGATAAGCAATATATTCGAATCTGTTTCATCGGGTAAACTGAATGTATTACCCAATGGTAAAACTAAATTAATACTATCTCCTTGTTTCAAATCGCATAAAGTCCGAGTTCCTTCACCGGCTTTTCTTATCAATAGCCATAGCTCATTGCGAGTGGAATCGACGAAATTGATAGAAATCGGACGCCTTAAAAATGTACCAGGAGACCGGTCTACACGAACCTCGACAAACTGCCCGGGTAACATATCGGGCAACGGTTCATTATTATCGGGTTTCAATTTCAAAAGAGCATAATTATCGTGCAGTTTTGTGTTTTCAACAACCCGAAAGTCAAGAATATATTTTTTCATAAAATTATTTTAGCTGAACAAAGATAGTATAAACCCAAAAGCGAAACAAAAGTTTATCGGATTATGCAATCGTTTTATTTCTCCTTTAAAAGATAAAGACGAGTTATTCATTGTCCGGGGAAAATGTCTCGAACGTATTATCGGAGTAGAAAATCATGATTTTAGTTGCTTTTTTATTTTTTACGACCTGTTCCGATGGCTCGAAAAATGGTGCTTTTAAGTTCGTTATTTCTTCATTTTCAAGTTTATGGTCCTGCTTTTGATGAATATTAGAGTCATTTTCCCTCGAATATTTTGAAGGAGCTGTATATTCGTCCGGTTTTATTTCATTCTCCTCGGGAAATAAAGATGTTGAAAATTCTTTGGAGGGTGAGGTAATGTTTTCGGCCGGAGGTATTGTCGCCGTCAAAATCATAGGGCCTGTTCCATATAACAGCCAATAGATAGATAAGTCGGGATAGGCAGAATGTATCTTCCCAATGGTATTGATACTGATCTTCTGATTTCGTCCACCCAAAATTTGAGACATTGAAGATCTCTGTATCTTAGTTGCATCGGCAAATTGCGTAACAGATATACCCTTATACTCGATAAAACTTTTCATTCTTTCGGCAACAATTAGAGCTTCATTTTCTTCCATTTTTAGGGGTGTAAATAGATTCGTAATAATAAAATTATAGTTTACAAATGTAACAAGAATAAACAAAAAACACAAGTTTGTTTTGTAAATTGCGTGATTTACAAATGCAAATAAAACAACATGAGGTATACTTCGTAAATAGCCTTCATTGTTTACCAATAAGAATATTTATTAAAAGTATTATTTTACATTTATATATATAATTGTTTAGAAATCAATATTTTATTTGTTGTATATAAAAAACAGCCTGCGTGTATCGTTCGAAATTCGAAGTTATACCTCGAATATACTTTACATTAAACATATTAAAACGTTGGTTTTTAATTATTTGTATTATATATATTGTAGATATAATAATTGTTTATGTATCTCTGTACTTGGTGGATATGCAAATGTAACACCCCTACCCTTTATGAGTTACAGATTTTTATTTTGTGTGATTTTGTTTTGTGTGTCACATTTGTAAACAGCAGTTATAAATTACAAATGTAAACTGTAAGCTGGTTTATAACTCAACTTCACGAGATTTTATTTTTCTAGTACAGATGTAATCTTGTTCAAAAATATGAGAATTATAAGCCCTTTAAATCCTATTCGAAATAGATTTATATTATTGATTCAAAATATATTACAACTGTAAATAGTGTAAAAAAAGGGTCCAAATTTTATACTTTGAGCCCTTTTCTATCTTTCAAAATCGTAATATGTCGTTTTTCTTATACCTTTAATTCCGCCTTTAAATAACGAGCCGTAAAAGTATTCTGTACACAAACTTCTTCCGGAGTACCCGTTGTTAAAACATACCCTCCATTTTTACCGCCTTCCGGTCCCATATCGATAATGTGGTCGGCACATTTGATTATATCTAGATTGTGCTCAATGACTATCACGGTATTGCCTTTATCTACCAACCGGTTCAATACAGAGAGCAATACTCGAATATCTTCGAAATGTAAACCTGTGGTAGGTTCGTCCAGTATATAGAGAGTTTTACCCGTATCTCTTTTTGAAAGTTCCGCAGCCAGTTTTACCCGTTGACTCTCCCCTCCTGATAATGTCGTAGACGGCTGCCCCAGTTTAATGTATCCGAGACCAACGTCCTGTAAAACTTTAATTTTAGAAATAATAGAGGGTATATTTTCAAAAAATTCTACGGCTTGATTGATGGTCATGTCCAAAACGTCGGCAATAGATTTTCCTTTAAATCTTACTTCAAGGGTTTCTCTATTGTATCGTTTCCCATGACAGGCTTCACAAGGCACGAGTACATCGGGCAGGAAATTCATTTCGATAGTCTTATATCCATTTCCTCCGCAAACCTCGCAACGTCCTCCCGGAATATTGAACGAGAATCTCCCCGGTTTATAACCTCGGATTTTGGCTTCCGGCAATTCGACGAACACGTTGCGTATGTCGGCAAAAACACCGGTATAAGTGGCCGGATTCGATCGAGGCGTTCGACCCAGCGGCGATTGGTCGACCGTTACGATTTTATCGATGTTTTCCAATCCTTCTATTTTCTCATAGGGTAACGGATTTTGCAAAGAACGATAAAATTTTTGACTAATGATAGGTTGCAAAGTCCCGTTAATCAAACTTGATTTACCACTACCCGAAACTCCTGTGATACAAATGAATTTTCCCAGAGGAAATTCGACGGTCACATTTTTTAGATTATTTCCGGTAGCTCCTGATAGTATTATCTTTTTTCCGTTTCCTGTTCTCCTTTGGGAGGCAAATTCGATTTCTTTTTTACCGGTAAGGTATCGAGCCGTAAGAGTGTCGGTTTTCAACATTTCTTTCGGCGTACCGGCGAAAACGATATTTCCTCCCAGCCGTCCAGCCCGAGGCCCCAAGTCTACAATATAATCGGCTTCGAGCATCATTTCCTTATCGTGTTCTACCACAATAATCGAATTCCCCATATCCCTTAATTCTTTTAAAGACTGAATCAATCGGGTGTTATCCCGTTGATGAAGTCCTATACTGGGTTCATCGAGAATATAAAGGACATTAACCAATTGAGATCCTATTTGAGTCGCTAATCTTATCCGTTGGCTTTCTCCACCCGACAATGTGGCAGAAGCTCTGTTCAGGGATAAGTAATCCAAGCCCACATCGACGAGGAAATGGAGTCTGTTACGTATTTCTTTGAGAATCTCGGCCGCAATTTTACGTTGCTGAGAAGATAAATATTCCTCTACATGATTTACCCACTCGTATAATTCCGAAATATCCATATCGGCTAGATCGGCAATATTTTTTCCTGCGATTTTGTAATGTAAAGCCTCCTTGTTCAGGCGATGTCCTTCGCATAGCGGGCATGTAGCTGTCGTGACGAATTGTCCGGCCCATTTTTGAGCTTGCGATGAAGCGTCGCTTTGCTGTTGAATTTCTATATATTTTATCAGACCGTCGAACGATAAAAAATAGTTCGAGGTTCCCAGCGATTCATTTTTAATTTGCAAACGCTCGTCTGTTCCGTTCAGTATATCGTCCAACGCTTCTTCCGGAAGATTTTTGATAGGGGTTTTCAAACTACTGTCGTATTTTTCACAAATCGCGGCGATTTGCCAAAATATCAATGAATTTTTATATTTGCCAAGCGGAACGATTCCTCCTTCATAGATGGATTTTTCGTCATTCGGGATAATTTTGTTTTTGTCAATTATATTGACATATCCCAGCCCCTTACATTTCGGGCAAGCACCTTGTGGGGAATTGAATGAAAAGCTATGAGGAGCCGGTTCACTATAAGACAAACCGGTTTGCGGGTCCATCAATGTTCGGCTGTAATGTCTTATTTCTTGTGTCTCTGCATCGAGAACCATCAGTTGGCCATCTCCTTGTTTCATCGCAGTCTTGACACTTTCCTGCAAACGCCGTTCATCGTCTTTATCCACGATCAGTTTGTCGATTACCAGTTCGATGCTGTGGTTTTTATAACGGTCGAGTTTCATTCCATGCGTTATTTCCCGTAGCTCTCCGTCGATTCTGACCGTCAAATAACCTTTTCTCCGAACTTGCTCGAACAAATCTTTATAATGTCCCTTACGGTTACGAACCAATGGAGCGAGGATATAAGTTTTCTTATTCTGGTATAGGTCCATTATCAGAGAAATGATTTTCTCCTCGGTATAACGAACCATTTTTTCCCCCGATAAATAAGAGTATGCTTCCCCTGCCCTTGCAAACAGCAACCGAAAGAAATCGAATATCTCTGTTGTTGTCCCTACGGTCGAACGAGGGTTTTTATTCGTCGTTTTTTGTTCTATGGAAATGACAGGACTCAATCCGGTTATTTTATCTACATCTGGGCGCTCCATACCTCCGAGCATATTCCGTGCGTATGCTGTAAAAGTCTCAATGTAACGCCTTTGCCCTTCGGCAAAAATAGTATCGAATGCCAATGACGATTTGCCGCTGCCGCTTAATCCTGTAATAACGGTGAGACTGTTCCGAGGAATATTGACATCTATATTTTTAAGATTATGGACACGAGCCCCATATACTTCAATTTGTTCTTCTGCTTTCATTTTTTGTCGATCACCCACTCTTTTTTATAAGTAGTAAATTTACGTTTCGTATAATACAAATCGTCTTTCATCGGTATTTTTATATAGTAAACTTTTCTGGACTTATCCGGTAAGAAACGGGAACGAAGCCACGGGTTGGCTTCTTTTAATTGGGCATAAGAAACGCCCTTAGATTGAGCGAATACGGCTAGGTCGTTAATCGTGGTATCTACTTTTATTTCCGAATATCTGATTGGTTGATAGAGTTGTTTGGCTTTTAGTTTGTATCCATATTTTGCCGGAGAAGAAAATATTTCTTTCATGGCTAAAATGCGAAATACATAACGAGATGTTTCTTCGTTTAACCATAAATCGAACGATCGATCGGCCAGCTGTTTTTCCAATTCGGTCGATATACGTCCCATACCGGCATTATAAGATGCTGCGACAGTCGTCCAACTACCGTATTTTTCATAAGCATCTTTCAAATATTTGCAGGCTGCGCGAGTGGACTTTTCTATATGATAGCGTTCGTCTATATCGTTATTTACTTCTAGTCCATATTCTCTTCCCGTACGAGGCATAATTTGCCAGATACCAACGGCTTTTGCCGGTGAAACGGCTCTTGGATTCAAGGTACTTTCAATAACGGCCAAATATAAAAAATCGGTCGGGACTTTCTCTTCTTTCAATATAGGTTCCAATATGGGAAAATATCGGTTGGCTCGTTTTATGGCTAATGATGTAGACGAGTGCATATAACATAGCGTGGTGAGTTCCCTGTCGAATCGTTCATACATATCCAGACGATCCAGATCTACAAGCTCATTTGCGAATTTCACTTGTAGTGGAAATTCGGGAACGATTACATCGGAAAATTCTTTTGTCGTATTTGCATACCCTTTAATGAACAGCGGTGTATACAAAAATAACAGTACAATAAAAAAATACCTCTTTGGCGTCATTTACTTATATCCATTAATTTTTAGGACGTAATATATTGATGTGTCCCTTTAATTTCATCTTTTTATTGTTTGCCCCCTTTGCTTCTATTACATAATAATATACTCCCGGGTCTACATATTTGCCACGATACTTTCCGTCCCAGCCTTGATCGGGGCTATTGAAGTAAAACATTTGAACTCCCCATTTATTGAATATCCAACATTTAAAACTAACGATCGATTTATAAGCTACTTTCCATTCGTCGTTAACTCCGGGGCTTGTTCCCGGTGAAAAAACGTTTGGTGCTTCCAAACGAGGTTCTCCGATATTTATGGTGAATGTCTCGCTGTATGCCTGACATGTAGCGGTACTATTACTGGCGACTAAGCGAACATAAGTGACACCCTCGTCTCTGAAAGTGTACCATAAGGTTTCATCGTTATACCGGGCAATTGTATTTGAAAAGTCCTCCTTGTCCGAGAATTCCCATTCGATATGAGTAACAGCATCCGTTACATAAGCTTTGAATTCGATCTCGGCCGGTGCAGACCCTCCCAAATAATCGGTGGGATGTCTATCGTCTTCGTTCGTGGCATCTTCCCGATATGTTTGTTCTGCCGTCGCTGTCACCCCTATCGCCGATGTTATATATTCCTCGGTCGATGCCGTCTGCGACAGACCCCAATAATTCAATATC
>ULNW01002543.1_pt1 | contig 20841 bp, 9 predicted proteins | sample 1952021 | NCBI WGS metagenome assembly ULNW01 (sample SAMEA4835587, study PRJEB28245) | human gut metagenome | biome: gut microbiome; material: fecal sample | place: Denmark | collected 2008 | reverse complement strand
CGGCACTTTCCTACTTTGCCCGCGACTACAACCTGAACCAGATTCCTATCGAGGCAGGTGGAAAGGAGCCCTCCCCCGCCCATCTGAAGAGCCTGATAAACTCCTGCAAGAAGGAGAAGGTACGCATCATCTTTGTACAGCCGGAATTCGACCGCCGCAATGCCGACCTTATCGCCCAGCAGACCGGAACCCGGGTGGTGGCTATCAATCCCCTCTCATACGACTGGGAGGAGGAGATGATGAATACGGCCAGAGCGCTTGTAAAAGAGTAAACGATGATTCTGTCCATTTAACGAAGAAGAAGCTATGCCTGCATCCCCCATTATAGAGATAAAGAACCTCAGCGCCGGATACGATAACCGGACCGTACTGCATGATATAAACCTGACTATCTACGAACGTGATTTTCTGGGTATCATCGGTCCCAACGGTGGTGGAAAGACTACCCTTATCAAATGTATACTGGGACTGCTGAAACCCACTACCGGGGAGATTCTATATCACTCCTGCCCTCCATCCCCCTCCGAAATTGCCAATTGTCAATTATCAACTGTCAATTGTCAATTATCCATGGGTTACTTGCCCCAGTACAGCAGCATCGACCGGAAATTTCCCATCACCGTAGAGGAGGTCATCCTTTCAGGACTCAGCAGCAAGAAGCCGCTGGCTTCACGCTTCACCGCCCGACACCGCGAGAAAGCCTCTGCCGTGATAGCCCGCATGGGGCTGGAAGGCATGGAGCAGCGTGCCATCGGCGCTTTGAGCGGCGGACAGTTGCAACGTGCCCTCCTGGGCCGTGCCATCATCTCCGACCCGCAGGTGGTGATTCTCGACGAACCCAGCACATACATCGACAAGCGTTTCGAAGCCCGCCTCTACGAACTGCTGGCAGAGATAAACAAGGATTGCGCCATTATTCTCGTCAGCCACGACATCGGCACGGTGTTGCAGCAAGTCAAGTCCATTGCCTGCGTCAACGAAACCCTGGACTACCATCCCGATACCGGCGTTACGGAAGAATGGCTGGAACGCAACTTCAACTGCCCGATAGAGTTGCTGGGGCACGGGACACTGCCGCACAGGATATTGAAAGAACACAAGCATTCTCACGGATGACTGGAAGCAAAGGAGGCCGACCCATTGTAGAACCGACCTCCCGTTACCCTTCCGAATAACTATCCGACAATCTTCTTACCCGTCATTTATATTGGAAAGCCTTATACGAATGGGGTAGTAATGACAAACGGAAAGAGTTCTTTGGTGTCACCGGACGCCTGCTCTGTACGGGTTCGGCAGGAAGGGGAGCCAGAATATCTCCATTCTCCAGATTTTCCAACCTCGTCACCTCATCATCGGTAACAATACGCACTTCCACCGGTTCATCATTGAAGTTCTCCACCACCAGTGTTTTATTGTCATACACAAACAATCCGACTTTGGAGGGAGCCTCCAGATAGATATCCATATCCCTACTCATAATGCGGCGAATCTCATTCAAGGCTTTTGCCGGAAAATCATATAAATTTCCCATATCATCGGGAATGGTCAATACATATAGATTGCCGGCGGCATAGGGAGCTCTCAACAAAATAGGATACCCCGATACTCCTCCCGTCAACGGACGGCCCGCACTGACTACTTCCCAAGCATCATTCGTATAATACTGAACCTGCGGTATCAATAAATCGCGTCCGGCTTGTCCATATCGGCCAAAATCATTGACAAGAGCTTTCAAATCGGTACAACGCAACTCTACTATTTCGGCAATTTTTTCAGGAATGGCTTTCAGCAAGCCGCTTGTAATCACCACATCCCGTCCGCTTTGCAATTGCTTCCTAATGTCGGTCATGAGCTCCGGAGCTTGAGCCGCCTGGGCAGTCAGCAGCACCACTTGTTGGTCTTTCGGAAAAACGGGACGTATATCCATCGGCAAACCTATCATGCCCAGATAATTCTGCAAGAAATCATCACCCGCCACATGAAAAGGCTTGTAGGACTTGATGCCAATGGGGTTACCCAACTTACCTACCAGTTTATCAGTCTGTTTCAATACAACATCCGCAATGCGTGCCATGGTGGTAGGCTCTATGGAAGTTCCGTTCTTCTGCCGGATAGGGGCAGTCATCTCATCATAATTAAAGCTGGTGCCCATGCCCTGCCAAGGGGTACGGAACCTGGGAGACAACTTCACGCCCAGAAGCTGGTTATAGGCAAAGAGAATGATTTCGGGAGCCTTGGCAAGCATGGTCAGATGCAGCTGCTCAGCATAGCGGTCCATACCCAGATTCAGTCCACCGGAGTCCACCCATCCTCCACCATTGTAGCCCGGACGCAGATTATCAAAATAACGGATAATATTATAGCTTAGATAATTCTGCAGATGCTGGTTGCCGGCAGGGTCCCTTGTTTCGGTACCCGTCCAGACACCGTCAAAGAGTTGGGGACCTTCCTCCAGATTAAAGCCCAAACCTTGGAAATGGTCGTACCAGTTGGGATACTTGATGATTACCTTTACACGAGGATTCACCTTCTTGGCAGGTTTCAGCACAAGGTCGCGCCCGGCTTCAGTCATCAGCTTCAAACGGTATTCCGTCCAGCTCTGCGTACCTTTGGCTTTTATCTCTATGTCCGACTTGCAACTGGTGAAGAAAAAGTCATCCAGAATAAACTCGTCAAAGTGCTTTGCCGTATGTTCTGCAATCTTTCGCACCATCTCACGATGCTCGGGATTGGAATAGCAGAACGTCTCGAAACTGTTCGCCTCGTTGATGGTGTAGGTAATTCCTCCGGCAGTCTCTATTCCCCGGTCATGGAAAAATTTCTTAGCTTGCTCCAGGGTGGCGTCATCCACAATCAGTAAATCACGATGTGTTTCCAAATAAATCTTGTCCACTTCCAACTGTTGTGAAATCACATTCCAAGTCGAATCCAGCCAATGGATGTCCTTCATCTTGTCTACCTCGTAGGCACGTACATAGACCGATACCTTAAAATTGTCATAAGCTTTTGCCTGCATGGCCATAGTGCAGACCATGCAGAGCAGAAAAGCTACAATTACAAACTTATCTACCTTTATTTTACTGTTCATTACCATTCAATATTTTCTGAGATGCCAATACCATATACATAAACCACGTAGCATGTCCGCCCAAACAGTACTCACCTTCCTGCCATAAGAACGGGAAATGAAGTAATTCGGGCAAGTCGGGACGAATCAGATTTGTACCCGGAGACACTCCACCCGGAATATAAGACCAGTCGGCACGGTTGACACCATAGGCGGCTTTCATCGTTTCGGCACCGACTCCCGTTACAAACGCTGCCTGATTACGTCCCGGATGCATACCGAGCAGGTATTGGACAGCATTGAAAATATAGTCCGGTGCAAACAAGTCAGGATAGGCAGCATGCAGGTAACAGTAATTGTAGCCCAGATGCTGGGGTTCCCATGAACCGGAAGAACGGTTACCTCTGTCATGCGGCACTCCATACGGAGTTTTACTGCTATACTCCTGATACATAGCCTGCAACTCCGGCAGTGCTTTGCGAACAGCCTTGCTGAAACGTGCATTTCCCACAGCTTTGTCGAAACGTCCGATGAACCAACCCGTCTGACGGATATTCTTGCAGATGAAATCCTGCTGCTGCAAAACGAAATCACGGTACTCCACTTCCTTTGTCGCCAGATAAAGTTCTACGGCAGCATGTACCTTGGCTGTCAGCACCCGGTTGTTGTCGCAGCGGGTAATCCTGAACAATTCACGGGCTATCTCCAGACAATCCGCTCCCAATGCATCGTTATGTCCCTTCAAGACACGTGAAATACCTGCCAGCCAAGCGGCTACCTGAAGTTCCCTACCAGGGTTGTCTTCCGTAAACACCCAGCGGTCGTCGGCAGTCCCACTGACATGGTCTGTATGGGCCGACGCATCACCCAAGTGTGCATACTGGCGTACGGTAGGACACAGAATCCCTCTGTAGAGACGCCCCAGAGCCTTCCAACCCGCCACTATCGTCAAAGCACCGTTTTCCACCTGCTGCAACAAGTCATTCTTTCCATCCGGCTGGTGAATCTCGACTATCTTCTTTTCAAAATCTATGGAAGTCTCGTCCCAATAGGTACCAAAGTTCTCACAAGCCATGGCAAGTATATAGGCCTCGCCTGCCTGGGATTCCACACGCAGGTCATAGTCCCCCGCATCGTGCCATCCACCCACATTCAGCCCTGGAACCAAATCACCCGGCTGGTACTTACAAAGAGTAGAGGTTCCCTGAGTATATCCGTCTATATGGTTGATATCGGTTTTGGCCATACGTGCATCGTCATGATGACAGAAGTCATGCCATACACGGTATTTTTCGTTCACACGCATGTGGCACATCTGTACCGGCAAAAAGTATTCCACCTCTGCCTGCCAGATACCCTTGTCCCACACATCTTTGGCAATGCGGAACACCGGAGAAGCAGCATCGCCGTACATTACCTGATAGAGCCCTTCTTCCGTCACTTCCGTGAAATCGAACTGCAGATAGTGGTAGCGTTGGAAATCTCCCCAATCCTTGGCAGCCTGCTGCTTTACCAGTTTCCTGCCATCGGCAGCAATGCGATAAAGGGCAGGTTGCTTGAAGTCTGTATCCCGTTTATCCAACTCTATGACAGCCACTTTCTTCTGTCCAGGATGGTAACCTACTTGAGAGGCTTGCACCACCGGTGCATAACGCCAGTCTTTAGTGACTGTCGGACGGATTATCCATTTCACCGCACCTTCCTTTGTCCCTGCCGGGAACTCCGAACGGAGCACAAACCAACCGTTGTTATGATTTATCCTTCCATCATACAGCAACAAGTCTCCTTTCTCACTTTCAATCGTAATCTTTGCCAAATCATCCTGAGGATTGAGTACAAACTTTTTCCCTGCGGCCAAAGGAGCAGAGACGATATCATCGGCAATCATCGGGTTATAAGTCTTTCTATCCAACAGCAACTGGTCCAAATCAGCTTTCCCGTCAGGATTGAAATCTCCGATATGCTCCATATTGGAAGACTGTTTCATGGTGGGCCCCATCGCCTGGTGGGGAAAGACTCCCGTCCGGTTGTCCATAATCCACGGCTTGCCCAGCAAAGTGGAAGGTACCAATTCCAGATTAAAGCCCAACTTGCCGGCAAACCGCTCGGGCACTGGTTGGTCCAAATCAACGGTCAATACCAGATAATCCTTCTCGCCTTTGACCTTAATGGTATAGCCAAAAACAAAATCCGGATAAAGCATCGGATTAAAGCCTGCCATGTGTTTGGCCGAATCCGGATAACTCAATGTGACACGGATTTCATTGTCAGCCTCATCCACCACCCGGCTTCTCATCTTGGGCAATCCCTGCCACTGCCCTTGCGAGATTTCAAAGCGCACATCTCCATTGGCAGCCCTGCGGTCTCCATTCAAAACAAGGGTCAGTCCTCCCTGGTGTCCTTCAGGGTAGACGTCACTGAACACCATCACATTGGCCCCGCCATTCTCAAAATATCCCGATGGATTGATTCTGAAATCCTGGGCGTGCAGCCCCATACAAAGCATCAGTGATGCTGCACCTGCTATAAATTTTTTCATAAATACTATTTTAAACGATTATGTATTTCTACTCCCAAGCGTACCGTATGATATGGGCAACGCCACATACTCACTTTGGGAGTATCCTTCTTGGGTTCTCCATCAAAACAATCACTGTACCATTCACCGTATTCCCGGTCTATCATACAGTCCTTTACGAAAGTCCAAACCGTATCGGCCGATTGCAGATAAACGTCATTCCCGCTGATTTGCCAGGCATTGACACAAGCTATCATCGTTTCAATCTGGCCCCACCATGAGGCATGCCCGGTTGTTCTTCCGCCCTTCTTTTCATACATCATATACCCTTTGTCACTCAGTCCTTCCGCCAAGCAAGCATCCGTCACATCCAGCGCAAGCCGATTCGCCCTATCCATCAGTTGCCGGTCTTCTAACACACGGGCAGCCTCACAAAGCAGCCATCCCGCCTCTACATCATGTCCATAAGAGTCCATCTCAACCAGACTGTTCCATGCATTATCAAAGAACAAATTAAAATGTCTCTTTGAAGAGTCATAAATGCGGTCCATAAACAACTCGGTGCAGAATTCGAGTCTTTTCCTCAGTCCGTCGTCTTTCCAGCACTGATATAAAAGGGTATAAGCCTCCAGCACGTGCAAATGCGCATTCATAGTCTTGGGTGCATTGTTATCATAATTATCCAGTTGTTTCCAATCTTCAGTAAAAGATTCCACATAACCGTCATATTGCGGTTCGCGGCCTTTCTCCTCCAAGGTATGATATAAACCGACAGCCATATCCAGACTCTCGCTGTTACCTGTTGCCAGATAGTGTTCAGCCAGCCCATAGATGGCGTAGGTCATGGCATACGTATATTTGGAAGCATTCAGCACCTCACCGTCAGGATTGACCAGCCAATATACCCCACCATGTTCCTTGTCTATAAATGTATCAATGAAGTAGCGTTGCGATTTATCCGCAAGCTTCAGATAAGCCTCATCCTTAAACGTACGGTATGCGGCAGAAAAACTCCACAGAATCCGGGCATTCAGAACCCCTCCTCTCGGAGCATCCACTACCGGAGTACCATTCCGCAATACAGTTCCATAAAAACCGCCGTCGGGAGCCACTGCATAATCCATCCAAAACGGCAACACGCTGTCTCTGACATTCGTGACAATCTCTGTACGCATGCGTGTCTGCATATCTGTCTCCCCTGAATGCGACCGGCAGCCTGCCAGACAAGACGCAACCAGCAGTGCTATCCAATAAAACATCTTCCTTTCCATAATTATTCTCTAAAACCATCAAACTTTTCCTTGTATAATTCCCCGTTTATCAGAAACTGGTGTTCGTCGTCTCAAGTACTGGTGTTTGTCATGTCAGACACCGGCTTTCATCACGACAGACCCTGACGTCTATCACAACAACTACTGGTGCCTGACATTTCACTCACAAATATTTTATTATTAAGTGTTTATTTATAATTTATCAATATCCCGGATTCTGGTCAGCCTGATTGATGAGCGGGTTGGTCAGAATCTCATTCGTCGGAATCGGGAAGATTTCCTGATAAGCCTCGTGCTCAAAGAAACGGAATGAGTCACCAGTCTGCAGACAAGCCTCTTGTGAAGAGTTGGCTACTGTTTTCGGATATTCGGCGGCAAACCATTCTTTGCACATACCCATACGGCACAAATCATGGTAAAGCGAGAACTCGGCATTGAATTCATGGCGACGCTCTATAATCAGCGCCACCTTCCATACCGGAGAAGTATAGCCTTTGGCTGCTTTATAGCTTGTATAATAGGTCTCTGCATCCGGCACTTCCACCGTCTGGGTATTCAACATGTCGGCGGGTAGGTCAATCATCGTCGCTCCCATCTCCAAATTACCCCAAGCACGGTTACGTATCTGACGTATCATGTTCCATCCGGTAGCGTTGTCACCTGTCTCGAAACAACATTCTGCATAGTCGAGCATGATGCCTGCATAACGCTTCAAAGTCAACGAAATAGGATTGAATACTTTGTTGTTCTCACCTGGCTTGCATCTCCAGTATTTCAAGGAATAAACAGTAGGCATATTTTCGGAACCTTGGAAAAGACCGTCAAAACCACTTGTCACCCCTACAGTCTGCCCGGTAATGGGATGCGTATCCCCTTTGGCAACAGCAGAGTATTGGCGGCGTTTGTCACCCGGTTCAAAGGAACGTACAAACTCCCAAGAAAGACAGAGAGACCCCCAGCCTCCCCATTCGGGTGCCGCACACATATATCCGTACCACATCATGGCATCTGAAGACGAATCGGCTCCCCAGCCCATATATCCTTGTTCATGATACATCACCTCAAATACAGATTCTTTGGTCCAATGTGTATCCCAGGCATGCAGGTTACCGAAGCAGGGCTCCAATGAATAGGTTCCACTGTCCACTATATCCTTTAGTTCCGTCTTGGCTTTCGTAAAGTCTTTCTTCAACATATACAGCTCGGCCAAATAAGCTTTGCAGAACCCCTTGGTTATACGTCCGTATTCACCATTCATGGGTAACCAGTCCAGATGGTCGCGTCCAAAAGACAAATCTTCCTCGATAGCCGCATAAGTCTCATCCACGGATTCCGGACGTGCCTTTCCTACCGAAGTAGTATAGGTTTCACCGGTAAGCAACATCGGTACCCTTCCGAAAAGTTTCGTCAGGTAAAGGTAGTTATAACCGCGGATGGCACGTGCTTGCGCTTCATAAACGGTCTTGGAATTGCTGTCCGCAAATATAGAGGCATCCGCCGTCTCCAGGCCAGCCAGGAAACGGTTTGCACGGTCCACTGCACGATAACTCATCCGCCATGCAGTCTCCAGGGAACCCTTATCGGGTTTCCAGGCATGACGCTGCCATTCCGCATCCCAACCGGAAGCCTGACAGTCCATCGTAGAATGGTTGGCAGCAAATACCTGAGGCTTGAATCCCCATGTTTCGTCATCACCGGAACCGTGCTGGTCCGTATAAAAGGTATCATAAAGTCCGTTCAATCCGGAAAGGACATTCTCCTCCGTTTTAAACATGAAATCCGCCGGAAGAATATCGTAATGATCCACTTCCAAATAATCGTCACAAGACGTTACGGTGCTTAAGGCCAGCACACCGATCAACAGTTTATATAAGTTTTTCATAATCATATTTTTTATCCGTTAGTATTAGAACTGTACACTCAGACCGAAAGTAACCGACATCGGGAACGGATAACGTCCTCCGTCAAATCCCGAATACAATACATTGGAGTCACCAACTTCCGGATCGCCGAACTTATTGTACGAAGAGATGGTACATACATTGTCGACACTGGCAAATACGCGTGCATTTTCCATTTTCACCGGTTTCAGCACATTCTTCGGGAATGTATATCCTATCTGAATATTTGAAATCTTCAGATAATCCCCCTTCTGGATGTAGGCGTCGGACACACGCATGTTCTTATTATAGTCTGTCTTGGTGATACGCGGATATTTGGCGCCGGTATTCGAAGATGACCATGCATTATTGATATATTCCTTCAGTACATTCTGATAACCGCCGTCGGGTGCATAGACTGAGGTCAAGCGGGCCGAAGAATAAGAAAGGATATCCATACCGGCTACACCGTACAAGTTCATCGAGAAATCAAAGTTTTTCCAGGAAGCGGTAAGGTTCATTCCGTAAGTGAACTTGGGATATCCATTGCCTATAACAGTACGGTCGGCATCGGTAATCTGCCCGTCACCATTCAAATCAACAAACTTATAGTCGCCGGGCTGGGTAGTCTTGTCCTGATATACACCACTTTCAACTCCCTTTTCAACCGCCAGCCTATTCATTTCATCAATTTCGGCCTGGGTTCTGAAAATGCCTTCTACCTTCCAGCCATAGTAGGAACCTACAGGATAGCCGTTCTGTGTAATGGAGTGGTTGTCCCAGTTGTCGCCATCTTGTGCTGACCCTGACTTGCTGAATATCGGATCGCCGACTTCAATAGCCTCGTTCTTCAGGGTAGACCCATTCAGCCTTATGCCGATATTCCAATCGCTGAAGCTCTTGTTCCACGCAGCAGTAAACTCGAAACCTGAGTTACGGATATGTCCCGCGTTAGTATAGACATTGGAGAAACCGGTAGAAGGACGAATCTGGCGATACAGAAGCAGATCCTTTGCGTCACGGATAAAGTAATCGGCAGAGAAAGAAAGCTCATTGTTCATAAAGGCAAAATCAATACCGATATTTGTCTGCTCATTGGTTTCCCATTTCAGGTTGGTATCAATTTCTTTCTGCTGGGCAATACCGGCACCGTTAATCACACTCGAACCATTAAAGAACCAGTACATTGCATTTGCCGAAGACAACTGTGCTATGGACAAGTTGGTACCATTGCCCGCATTACCGGTCTGTCCCCATCCGGCACGCAACTTCAAGTTACTGAACAGTTCTAAATCCTTAATGAACTTTTCCTCGGAAAGACGCCAAGCTACAGAAGCGGAAGGGAATGTACCATAACGATTGCCGGCACCAAAGTTCGAAGAACCGTCGCGGCGTACCGTTGCAGTCACAATATAGCGGTCGTTCAAAGTATAAGTCAGACGGCCGAAGTAAGAAAGGAATCTTGTCTTCAAATCCAGCCCACCATCCGTTTGCTTAGACGATGGGTCATTGGTCAATGAAATTTTGCGGATGTTGTCTGCCGGGAAATCGTTGGCACTGGAATTCAGCCAGGCACCGTTCGTATCGCTGGTAGAGAAACCGGCCATTGCACTTACGCGGTGATGCTCATTGGACCAGTCATAGTTCAAGAACGCTTCCAGACCGAGTGAAGTGGACTGGCTCTGGTTCAGCGAGAACGAGTCCTTACGGTCTTGAGTTCCAAAGGTTCTATCATTATAGGCTGTATAGCCATTATAACCTTTTGTATAATAATTATAACTGGCAATAGTTTTGAAGGTCAACCCTTTGTACAAATCGAGTTGTAGGAAAGCACTGGCGAGCAGACGGTCCCATTTATTGATGCTGTCGGCAGTCTTGGCAGCAGCAACCAGATTGTCAGCTCCCTTGTTCACATCCCCATTACCTTCTTTCTTGTAATGTCCCCAAGTACCGTCGGGCAACACAATAGGCATGGAATAGAAAACACCGTCCTCTACATAATCCATGGTTGGAATGGCTTGTGCATAGTTTCTCAGGTTGCCTCCTCCCATCTTTTCCGAATGTGCATAGTTCAAGTTCAAGCCTACATGCAGAAAGTCTTTCACTTTGTGAGTGATATTAGCGCGTGCCGTCAAGCGTTTAAAATTCGACTCAATCACGATACCCTGGTTGTTCAAATAACCCAGAGATAAGTTGGCTTGGGTATTTTCGCTGCCTCCCGAAGCAGAAAGGTTATAGTTCTGCTGTAATGCCGTGCGTGACATTTCATCCTGCCAGTCAATGCTGTTCAGTCTGCCTATGTAATCCTCGCCATATGCCAGATTGGTCATGGCAATACCGTCATTCTTGACGGCGGAACGTACAGCACTTGCAAACAAGCCCGCATCAGCCACATCAATCTTATTCGAATTGAACTGGAGGGCATAGTTGGCCGAAAAGTTCACCTTTGCCTTCCCCTTACCACCGTTCTTGGTAGTAATCATAATGACGCCATTGGCACCGCGAGTACCATAGATTGCCGTAGCCGAAGCATCCTTCAGAATTTCGATGGACTCTACATCATTAGGATTCAAGAAATCGATGGAAGTTCCTACCTGCACACCGTCCACTACATAGAGTGGGTCGGCAGAACCATTCACGGTTGCCACACCGCGGATACGGATGGAGAAACCTCCTTCCGGGTCACCGGAAGAACGGATGACAGATACACCTGCCGCAGCTCCCTGCAAACCTTGTCCCAAGTTCACCGGATTCCGCTTCATCATTTCCTCCGCATTCACGGAAGCCACAGAACCGGTGAGGTCGGATTTCTTCATCGTACCGTAGCCCACAACAACTACCTCATCCAAGGTTTCGGTATCCTCCTTTAAAGTAATTTTCAGAGCATTCATATTCCCGGTTACTTTGACCGTTCGCGCCAGATAACCGATGTAACTGGTTTTCAGCGTAGAACCTACGGGACACTGCAAGGAGAAGTTACCGTCCAAATCGGTAATCATACCGTTTGTCGTACCTTCCACAATGACATTGGCACCGATGATGGGCTCGCCTTTCTCATCCACCACTTGGCCCTTCACAGTAACTACACTCTGCTGTACGACAGTGACACCTGCAAACGGCTGTACGCTTGTTGCAAAGAGAGGTCCGGCACATGCCAGCGATACTGACATGATACCCAAATACTTCATCACATTTCTCATAAATACTAAATACTTAGGTTTAACAAATACCCCGGTCATAAGCACATCGGGAAAAAGATATGCGACACAATTTTGTGCCACTATAGAGGCACTGCCGTGCCATTGGGAAGGCACATCTGTGCCACCATAGTGGCACAGATTTCGGTAACTATATCCCTTTCTCTTCCATACCGACAGGGGTGAATTCAATATAGATTTTCAAAGATTAAGTTCAGAAACTCAGGGAAGTGCCTTCAACCTGGTTCAACAGTTGCGGTTTGGCCTTTCCACAATCCACTTTCACAACCTGAATACGGTTGTCGGCAGGTAGACAAACCAATCCTTCTGCCTGCTTCTTGTCAGCACTGTATACCTTCAGGCTCATTTTACTCCAATCCATCTCAGCAGTGGACTGCGCCAACTTCAGATGAGGAAGTACCGAACCGTCACGTACCAGCATGATTATCGGCAGACTGCCTGCTTCAATCCGGTGCCATCCGCCTTCGTAGACTTTCTCTGTCTGGTAGTCTATCCATTTTCCTTCGGGAAGGTAAACTGTGCGGCCCGTCATACCGGATTCAAGCAAGGGGGCAACCAGAATCTGCGAACCGAAGAGATACTCGTCATCCACTTTCCATGCTCCCGGATCATCGGGGAATTCTACAAACAAGGCTCTTAGCATCGGTAAGCCCTTTTCTGTACATTCCTTAGCCTGAGCATACACATAAGGCATCAGACGGTACTTCATCTCCGCACTCTTGCGGAAGACATCCTGCACACGCTTGCTGTCGTACAACCACGGCTCTGTCGGAGGTGCCCCATGCGCGCGGGTATGGGAAGTAAGAAAACCGAACGGTATCCAGCGGCAATACAAGTCCTCCGGAGTGGATTTTACAAAGCCGCCCATATCATGGCTCCAGAAGGAGAAACCGGACAAGCCGAAGGACAAGCCTGCACGAAGCGTACCCAGCAGACCCGTGTTCGTAGTTGCAGCATCACCGCCCCAATGCAATGGATAACGCTGGGAACCAGCCCATGCGGCACGTGCCCACATTATATTCTCGTTGTGCAACTTCTTGGTTATCTCGGACACTGCCATATCATAACGCACCGGATAGAGGTTATGCTCATACCATCCGCTCTTGCCGGAAGCGTAAATACCATTCAGTGGAGCAGCCTCGCCAAAGTCTACTTTAATGGCACTGACACCGATATTCAGCAATCCCGCCAGTTTGTCCTGATACCACTTTACTGTTTCCGGATTGGAAAAATCAAGCACCACATCTTCGTAGGGAAGTTCACCATTTCCATTTTTCACATACATGTCTTTCTCTATCAGTTCAGAGAAATAACGGTTTTTAGGAGTGAAATAAGGCAACTGCCACAAACATACATGGAAACCTTGTGACCTCAAATCCTTCAACATCTGCTGTGGATTCTGGAAACGGTTCTCGGAGAATTTATAGTCACACTGCCAGTCCACATCAAACCAGCCGGTATCGAAATGGATAACATCGCACGGATACTTGTTCTTACGGATATTGGCCGCTACATCATAACCTTCCTTTTCACTGAAATAGGTAATACGGCTCATCCACGTACCGAAAGACCACAAGGGGGGCATGCCCGGCTTTCCTACCAAATCGGTGTACTCGTCCAGAATATCTTTCGGCTCGCCGAAGAAAACGAACAAATCCAGGTTCTCGTCACCCATGAACATTTTGTTCAGCCCAATATAGGTAGCACCAAAATCACAAGTCACGGGAGCGGATGTATGCATAAACATACCATATCCCCGGTTACTCATAAAGAAAGGAATCGGTTTGTACATTTGGTCCGTCTCAGGCCCTTGTGGGTCTGTAACGAACAAGTTCACCTTCTGTCCGGCCTTGTTCAGCCCAGTGGCAGACTCTCCGCAACCAAAAATCATTTCATCTGCAGTCAAGGTAAATACCGGATTGATGCGGCGAGCATTGTCGCTTCCCCGCTTCACAAAACAGAACGGCGTATATTTTACCTGCGTAGAGTCCGCGTCGCTCAAAGCGGCAGTCTGGCTCAAGATACGTCCGGCTTTATCCTTCAAGACGATTCTCCAAGGATTCTTGTTAATCTGAATGGTTCCATAGTCGCTGGAATAGATAATCTTGTCATTCGTCTCGATAACTTTCCAGCTTCCATCCCTGCCCGGTTCCTTTGCCAACATGATGGAAGCGGCAGGTTTGGGTTCCACCGGGGTCGTTAGCATACGGATACGTACCGTACGCGGAGTTACAAAGTCAATCTTGAATTTGAGGTTAGGGTCATTTTCATAGGCAGTGAAGGGGAAATCGAGCATTCTCATTTTACGGGGCTGTGCACCGTTGGTATTGAAGGCTTGGCGGGGCATCAGATGCCCGCGTTTCCAATTCACCAGCCCTTCACCCGACTTGGCATCGAATGACTCCAGGTGATCTGCAAAAAACAAGGTATTACTCAAGTCACGGAAATCGGTACTCATGTCCAGAGGTTGGTTCATCAAATACGAAGTACCGTCATTGACATGTGGCTGTGCCAACAGATTGCCACCGGCAAACAACAGCATCGCCACTGCTAAAAGTTCTTTCTTCATACTATTAGGATTTAAATGATCTCGCCTGCAAATGTATTTTTCTTAAAGGAAACACAGATGCCTTAAAAATGTCTTTTAATATCCGGTTTTGTTTCATAGAACCCATATAGGGCCATTGGAAACAAAATGCATACTATTTTTCACCAAACGGAGGATATCATCCCACACGAATACGCAAATCTTTCCTTGCTCGTTCGAAGGATTATATTTAAGTTTGCAGTTACAATATTGTTAATCCTTCTAATAAAGAAAATACATGAAACAACTGCTCCTATTCCTTATATGCAACCTGGCCTTCCTCCTTACTGTTCAAGGTAACTCAGCGGAAATCCCGCCGGCTGTCATGTTCAAGCAGCTCTCTACAACAGAAGGACTCTCCAACAACAGTGTCCGAAGCATCTACAGAGACAATAGGGGATTCCTCTGGGTGGGGACAGAATCAGGACTCAACAAATACGACGGCTACTCCTTCCAGCAGTATTACCAGAACAACTCCGACCTGCCGGACGATGCCATCAGCGAAATTTTCGAAGGACCGGACGACAATGTATGGATAAGGACTTCCAGCGGCTACAGTATCTATAATTATAAGACCGGTGAATTCGACAATGACTATAAACCCATACTCGATGGGTTGCAAATCCCCAGTAAAAACATTCTGAGGATGGGAAAAACATCCAAGAATGAGTTTTGGGCCTACGACTATTCCAAACTTTACATACGAAGCATGGACAACAACTCCATCAAAGCCTATCCATTGGCAGTTGAAAAGATTTCAAACCTCTATATAGGTGTCCAGTTCATTTATATAATGTACTCCAACGGTACCCTATACAGTATCAGCAAGCAGACTTCCGAAGTCAAGGAAATAGCCATTCCCACCATCTATAGACCTTTGCTGGAGAATCATGAGCCACACATTTACATAGACCAAAACGAAAGCCTATGGGTATACACCTTCCAAAACAGCCTACTTTTGCACAAGAACAGTTTTACACAGCAATGGGAGGACATCAGCCTGAACAATAACACTCACATACAGTACAATCGCGTGCAACGCATCCTCGACCTGGGAGACGGCAACGTATGGATACTTACCAGCCATATGGGGCTGTTCGTTTACAACACCCTGACCAAATCGCTTACCAACTTGGTGCACAATCCATTGAAACCGCACACCATTGCCAGCAACAATCTGAATACCATTTACCGGGACAAAGACGGAACCATATACATAGGGAATTTCAAACACGGTATTTCCTATTATAGCCCCATGTCCCAAATCATACTATGCAACAAATCCCTGGAATATGATGATATCCTGACCTTCTGCGAAGACACCAGCCAGGAATACATTTACTACGGAACAGACGGTACGGGACTAATCCGACGTTCACTAGTGACCGATTCATACGAAAAGATAGCAACTCCCGCCAATATTGTAGTCGACTTATCCATCGACTCCAAAAACTGCCTATGGATAGGCACCTTCCAGAAAGGACTGCTATGCTACTCGAAAGGGCAAATCAAACAATACACAGTAAGTAACAGCCAGCTTCTCGAGAACAATGTGTATACAGTAAAGGTAGACAAACACGGATACATCTGGATAGGTACCATGAAAGGATACATACAGAGGTTAAATCCGGAAACCGGGCAGTTTGACACCATCTTGTACCGTCCGGGAGAATTCTTTGTCCGAGATATGTACTATGATAAAGACAGTACCCTTTACGTAGCGACCAAAGGAGGACTCATTATCATCGATACGGAAACCCAAGCCTATAATATCTACGCCGAAGCCGGCCGCTTCAAGGAGAACAATATGCTCACTGTCTATAAGGACAGCCGGGACCTTCTTTGGATAGGACATCCACACGGACTGAGTATATGGAACCAGAAGAACGACTCCATCTACTTCCTTGACCAGAAAAACGGACTTGCCGCCAACCTCGTCAGAGCCGTCACGGAAGACAACAACAACCAGATGTGGATTGGTACCGGCAACGGCATCTCACGAATCAAAATAACAAACGGTACATACGCCATCGTGAACTACTCCGTAAGCGACGGACTGATATGCAACGATACCAATGTCCACGCCATCCTCAAGCTACAGAACGGCAATATACTGATAGGCACGCCACAAGGTTACCAGACTATCATTCCACAAGACATCCTGACCACAAGTTATGATGCCAATATTTACCTTACCGGTATTGAGCTCAAATCCGGAATGACCCATCCGGACATCCTGAACGGCAGCTCACTTGAATGTGCACAACATCTTTCCTTCACTGAAAAGGAAAATTCATTCACTCTGTCCTTCTCTGCCCTCGACCTGGTGGAAACGGATAAGATAAAATATGCCTATAAGATTCATTCCAACTGGATTTATGCTGAAAACAACAAAGTAAACCTATCCATGCTGACTGCCGGAAACTATACTTTATCCGTCAAGGCATGCAACTCACAAGGCATATGGAGCCCCAACGTCAAGGAACTGAAAATAAAGATACTCCCTCCTTGGTGGCGCACTTGGTGGGCTTATACCATATATAGCGGTATCGTTTTGTGCATCCTTCTGTCCATTATCCGCAATCTGCGCTTACGCCAAAAGCAGAAACAAATCATGCAGGCCATCGAGGTGGAAAATGAAAGGCAGCAGAAAATCAACAATATGAAACTGCAGTTCTTTGCCAACATAAGTCACGAACTGCGGACTCCCTTGTCACTTATCATCAATCCGCTTGAAGAGTTTTTCGTAGACCATCCCGAATATCGTAAAGGCATTCTGGATATGGTCAAACAAAATGCCGACTATCTGCTGGAACTGATTAACCAACTGCTGGATTTCAGAAAGCTGGATGCCAAGGCTGAAACCCTGAAATGCAAACATGACAACATCCTTATCATTCTGAGTGAAATATTCCACTCTTTCGATCCGATAGCACAGAAACGGAACATCAGCTATAGCCTTACCGCTCCACAACATTCTGTATTCATGGATTTTGACTATGACAAGATACGCAAGATATGCACAAATATCCTGTCAAATGCATTCAAGTTCACTCCCAATAAAGGAAGCATCTCACTGGATATTGCCGTAAGAGGCACAAATCTGGAACTGACCTTTACCGACACCGGTTGCGGCATAGAGGATGAAGCCAAGGAGAAAATATTCCAAAGATTCTATCAGTCGGGCAAAAACCAGTCGAACAACGGAGGCAGCGGCATTGGACTGCACATTGTTTCCGAATACGTAAAGATGCATCAGGGTACTGTCTGTGTCAGGGATAACCAGCCTTGTGGTTCTGTATTCCTGATTGCCCTACCCCTACACCAGAACAGTAATGAAACCAAAAACGGAGAACCGGTCGAAGGACCGGAAATAAAAGAAGAATCCCATCCATTCACCATACTACTCGTAGATGACAACTACGACTTCTTGAAATTTCTCTCTGAAAGTCTTGCCAGGCAGTATCATGTATTAAAAGCCACAAACGGAAAACATGCACTGAATGTACTGGAAAAGGAAGATATTGATTTAGTGGTCAGTGACATCATGATGCCCGAGATGGATGGTCTGGAACTATGTTCAACCATCAAGAATGACATACGCTACTCCCATATCCCCATTATCCTCCTGACAGCTAAGGCAAGTGAAGAACACCAATTGGAAGGGCTTAGCGTTGGCGCAGACGACTATATCACCAAGCCTTTCAATATGGAAGTCCTCAAGCTGCGCATCAACAAGATTATCGAGATGAACGTCAAACGTCAGGAAATATTCAATCAGGACATTAAAATCGAGCCAAGCCGTATCACCATCACTCCCCTTGACCAGCAGCTGGTGGAAAAAGCCATCCAGATTGTAGAGGACAATATCAGCGAAACCGAGTTTTCCGTCGAGGAGCTTGCCAGCAGCCTGAATATATCACGCAGCTATTTCTACAAGAAAATGATTAAGATAACGGGAAAGAAACCCATCGAATTCATCAGGACCATCCGTATGAAACGTGCACAACAACTCTTGACAGAAAGCCAGATGCAAGTTTCGGAAATTGCATATACCTTGGGGTATAACTCCCCCAAGATATTCTCCAAACATTTTAAAGAAGAGTTCAACATCAGCCCATCCGAATTTATAAGGCAGCAGGCTGAATAGAAACATTATTTTGACATCAAAGCATCCAACGAAGACACCAACGCCACCAAAGCAGCACTCCAATTAATGGCTATTTCATTGGAAGCATACGAACCTTCCACATCTGCATAAGACTCATCCGGCAGATTGGAAGGATAGGGTACACCGTCTTGTTGGCCAGGATTGGGACCGCCAACAAGGAAACCGGGAAGAGGTGCCTCTATATCATCCGATGCAGAAAGACGATGGTGCGGATACAGAGGACTTTTCATCCCGAAACCGGTGACATAACAATATCCCGTGGCATTCTTTCCTAAAATGTAGTCCATATTGCGGTAGGCGTCAGGTACGACTTCTCACCCGTAAGCAAATAGGCGCAAACCAGTGAAGTGGCTTGGTTAGCACACCCTTCGGCAAGGCATCCCCAAAAGAAATCTTTGGCATCGTTGCCGTAAGGAGCGTGGAAAGGAGAGCGGTCAGCACCCCGCACAGCCTCGGCAGCATAGTCCAGTAGCAGGTCTTTCATGGCATTTGCCAACTCCACGTCTTCACCCTGATATTCCCTGCCCGGTTGCAGCCAGGCAAACACGCCCAACGCAGTGGTATTGCCCCAAGAAGGAGTCTTATATGCAGTGGGCAGATGCTTCTTCACTTGTTCCCGGTAAACGGGCTTTCCCGTAGCAAGATAGAGCTCGGAAGCCGCCCAGAAGAATTCGTCATCGGCACTACGATCACCGTAAGCTCCCGTAACCACGGCAGGTTGATATTGCTTGTTGAGGAGGTCCTGATGATAGAGCGCTTGCGGATGCGCTTCTGCCCAGGCGTAAGCACGTTCGGCAGCCTGCAAAGCCACTTCCGAAAAGCCAGGATAATCCTCTTCGTAAGGAGCAAACAACACGGAAGCTTGCGCTAAAGCCGCAGCATAGTCCAATGCCGCCGTTACTGATTTCTGAACTACATAACGGGGCTGCTTACACTCCGTAGGCTTGATAAATCCCTCGAACGAAGGGGTAGTCAGCTTGTGGTAGACTCCTCCGTCGGCAGGGTCTTGCATGGTCAGCATCCATTTCAGGTTATAGTACATCTCGTCCAGCAAATCGGGCGTGTGGTTTCCGCTTTCCGGGATGTTCACCCGTTGACGGATAAAATAGTCAGGAAAGCGGGCATAAATCGCCTGCATCAATCCGATGGAATAAGCGGAGTTCACAATGTACTTGTTATAATCTCCGGCATCATACCATCCTCCCGGAGAAGAAATCACCGCTCCCGCCTTACGTTCCGGCCCGGCAGCATTGGGATGTACCAGCACCTTGTCATCTGGATGGCCTGCCGGACGGCTCCACCGACCCGCATAAGTCGCTTCGATGGGCATACCCGTACGTTGGTAATAGAAAGATTTCAAAGCGGCATCGGCCAAAGGGGACAGCACCTTTTCCTTTACTTCGAATGCCACTGAATCGCCGTTAACCAACAGAAGATATCTTCCCGGTACCGTGATGTCACTGAAATCCAATATTGTCCTGCTCCTATCCGACCAAGCGGATGAAGCGGTATATCCGGGTTTGCCGGAAAGTAGCCGATTGCCCGTGGCTGCATCTACTATGGTAAATTCACGTACCTCACCGGCATTCACCACAGCTACTTTTTCCTGCTGGGGATAATACCCTAACTGATTCAAACGTACAGTTTCTGAAGGATGCCCTAAAGTGGCCATTCCTCCCAGAACTGTAAACAGACATGTAGTTATATTCATATCACTATTCTTTATATATTAATATTATTCCATTTCAAAATTATTTATCCGACAATAAGGTAATGAAACTGATAGCCGGCAAGTGTACCCGTACCAGTCCATTCTCTACCTTCACAGCAGTTTCCTTCATGCAGTCCTTTGTATTGGTCACATAGACTTTCAGTTTCTTCACTTCTGCAGGGATACCGGAGATGACAGCCTCGCAATCCGCCCCATTATTGACCATATGGACGGCATATTCTCCGCGCACCATATTTCCGAAAGCCGCACAGTTTACATTTTTCTTGCTGCTACTGACTGGAATAGCCAAGGCATCGGCCGGAGTGGAGGCCAGCTGCTTGATATTCCAGAAACGTTGCGTAGGACGCAAAGGACCTTTGGAACCATAAATGCCGTCTCCCCACAACAACGAATAGTC
>ULNW01030248.1_pt1 | contig 26216 bp, 27 predicted proteins | sample 1952021 | NCBI WGS metagenome assembly ULNW01 (sample SAMEA4835587, study PRJEB28245) | human gut metagenome | biome: gut microbiome; material: fecal sample | place: Denmark | collected 2008 | reverse complement strand
GATATGGCTCTTTATCATCATCATTATGCTTTATGACAATGTCATTCTCGAAGATCAGTTTGCTGTTCTTATCAGGCATTGCGGTGCACTGGCAGATGGTAGATGGATCAACGGCATAAAATTCAACATCCGTATCTTCATACGCTTCAATTTCTCTGATCTCTCCGTCTTTGTCATAACTTGGCAATCCGTATACCCATCTTCCATTATTAATCCGCTTTGCGCGGTATAAATGTCTATTCTCCATCACATTCCACCTTTTTCCCTTTGCAAAATCCTCTATGTTCATGCACGGAGAAAGAAATACTTCCGGTCTGCTTCATGTAAGTCAATTTTTCTCCGGTCAGCTCACATTTATGTTTACGTTCGTTCAAATACTGACATCTTCCATCACAATACATCGCTTTCCCCCTCCATTTCTTTCAGCTTGGCTTCGGCTTCCTCTCTGGTAAGGAATACCGTTTTACCGATCATTGACAATAAGATTGTAAAATTTTTCTCACACTCTATGTAATCGCTTTCTGGTCCGGTCTCATCGTCAATCCATTCATGTAACCATTTTGCCTTAACCGCAATCTTCATCCAGTTTCTTTTTGCAAACCGGAGTGAAACAATTCTTGCCGGGAAATATTTGGGAATCTCATTGTCGATGTCCTCATAGCACTCCATATCCTCTATTGGAAGTATCGTGCTGTCTACATAAACGGTATCTCCCACCTTGCACGGCAACCGCAGAAGTAATCCCTGCTCCTCGGCTTGCTCTCTATTTGCAAGTCTTTCCGCAATCTCTTCCAGGGCTTTGTATCTTCCATCTTTCGCAAGCTGGGTAATGGTAATTCCCTCATCATCCGGTAAATCTGCTGGATGAAATAAAACTTCTCCATTCTCTGTCACATATGTTAATCTCTCCATGCTATCCCTCACTTTCCACTCCGTACCATGCAGAACAACATTTCTGTCAAAGATTTCTCTCGCGTTCCGGCTATGCATGGCTTAATGATTTCCAACCGCCACGATATGTCGTCCGAAATTGGCGTAGGCTCTTCAAACTCCTCATACTTGTCCCTAGTCAACGGCACAGCGACCATAATGCCGTAGTGTACGGATGATTCTGGATTCGTCTTGTGCAAATGTTCATAAAATGTCCCATCGTTTAAGTCTTGGAGAATGTCCTTGTAACATTTCATCGTGGTTACTATGTAGTTCTTTTCTCCGTAGAAATTTAGTCCATTGCCGCTGTATACATCCTCTTTGCAGCTTTTAATCTCATAGCAAATGAAGATTCCCTTTTCCAATGCACCAACGGAGCATTGATTCGGCGGTTCAAACTGCATGAAATCTACTCTTCCACCCTTCCCGGCAGTTGTGAACGCGTCAATGCTAACCTCACTCGCCCAGTATTTACCCATGCCGCTAAATCGGCTACTTACAAGCAGTTCTCCGAGAAACCTTGTTGTTTCCGCTCTGTTCATGCGATTCCTCTCTTTCCTTTTTTATCTACATATCGTTTCGTCCGAAAAACCGTATCCTATATAAACTTCACGTCTTTATTTTTTCTCCTTTTCTTTCATTAACTCTGTATCTCTTTTTTTGCACATATCTCTCTCATTCGAGGACATGCAAACTGTTACTTTTTCTTCACCCACCATATTTTGTTTTCGTGCTATTTTTTTCATGCATTCAATCATCTTTATTTTTCTCCTTATTTTTTAACTGATATGGTTTCTCTTTGAATTTTCTCAACGCATCAGAGTTTTGATGTTTCGACACATATGTATGCCTGTCTGTCATTTCGTTAAGACATCTTCGTTTTTCTTTACTTTCTGTGTACATATTTTCTCCTTTTATACAACTCCAACAGCTCTTTTTGCCAACATATCAGCTTTCTCATTGCCACGGACACCTGAATGTCCTTTTACCTTTTTGAAATATATTTTTATTTTGGCATTTCTTACATAATCTCTATATAACTGTGTGCCCTTTTGGTTTGCATTCCATTTCCCTGTTGGCCAGTTTTCAATTCCTATATAATCATAGTAAATTGTTAATTCCTGAATACCGTTTTGCTCTGCATAGCTGATTGCAGCCATAGCACCTTCTATTTCGCCTGCTACATTCCGCATACTTGCCATTTCAGGATTTGCACCACTTCCCATGATCTCATGTTCTTTTGTGCCATCATTTATGATTCCGCCATAGCCATAGGTTTTTGTATATTTATTGTAGGATCCGTCTACATACGCATACGCTGTTATATTCTTTCTTTGTTCTTTTTGCGTCATATACGCGGCTGCCTCTTCCGGTTTTGCAAACTGCTGATATTCTGCACCAGCATACCCATCAATCTGTGCAAAGCATTCAAGCCATGTCTTATAAATTCCTGGCACACGTCCTTTGCGCACCGCATATACACGTTCAAGATTTTTCTTTTGCTTATTTTTATTTCTGTAATTCATAATAGAAATATAGTTCTTACGGCTTTTCAAATACTCTTCCTTAAATAAACACTCTTTACCACAGTTGCAAGCATCGCATTTTGCATAAAAGGTAATGCAGTGCTCTTTTACACAAGCTTCTTCAGAATATGAACAAATTCCATTTTTTTCATGTTGACAGTTAAATTCTTGACAATATGACATATCCTCATCTCTTTTCTATATGTATATTTTAGTATATTATACCATTATATACCTTTTGTGTAAATATAATTATATCATATTGTTGTTATTTTATTATATATGTTGTATAATAGAGACACCAATTAAGAAAGGACTATGATTGCATTGCGTAATAAAAAAATGTCTAATAATGTGCTTGCATCACGCATAAATAAACTAAGAACTATTTCTGGTTTAAGCCAGGCTACGTTCGGCGCTTCCATAGGCACATCACAGGCTGCATTATCGGCTTATGAAAAAGGAATCCGTACCCCATCCCTGGATATATTAATAGATATTTCAAATAAATATCATGTCTCTATTGACTGGCTCTCTGGTCTAAGTGATATTCCAAATTCAGCACAAACCAAAACTTATGCAGATCTAATAAAGTTGATTGTATTGCTAAATGATAATAACCACCTGGATATAACCTTGGATAGAGACTCTGATATCCTAAATTTCATTTCAGCTGATAAAACTCTTATAGAATTTTTTAAAGAATGGAATGAAATGCGTACTTTGCGCGAAGATTTAGAAAATGGGGATAGATTATATAATTTATGGCTGAATGACGCTATCAAACGATATGATATTCCACTGTCCTGACACTCCACATAGCTGAACCTAGTTTTACGATACATTCAGATAAAAAAAACAGAAAATCACCGCTACTAAAAAAGGGGACTTTCTGTTTTTTCTGTGTTAAATTGTAGTATTAATGCCATTTACGGCTGCATGCTCGTCCTTGTCCATCGGAATAACAAGGCATTTCTGCCCATCAACAATCTGAGAATGGATCTGACTGACTTTTTCCGGTTTGACACGCAGAATAACATCGTAGGTTTTGACTGCCGGGATGTCGTCTCCGTCAGATTCTTCTACTGGAAGAGTGCGTGTTTTCTCTAACTGCTGTTTCAAATTTTCAACCTGCTGTACCAGTTCTAATTTTTCTTTGCGTTTGGCATTTGCCTCCACCAGCTTCGAATCAACTAAGTTCTCTACAGTCGGTACATCCTCACCGAATATATTTTCATAGGTCTGTTCGATCACGGCTGCCTGTTCCTCGGTCACGCCGCTCTCAGCAAGTACGGAAGAGATCGTACTCTTTGTGACAGGGACCGGATTCGGTTCCGGCTCCTCTTCTAAAGCGACTGGGATCAAGTTGTTTAAATTGTCCTGGATATCCATGAAAATAGCATCACTTTCATCATCATATTCTCCGATGACTTCTTTTACAATGCTCTGGAAGGTAAGTTTCTGCTCGGTAGCCGTAAATTTAGAACCACAGCCAAGACCGGATTCCATAAATTCAGAGTGCGGTGTCTTGGTGTCTCTGGTGTAAAACATGACAGAGTGGATATCCGTGCTCCGGTCGGTAAAAGCAGGAAATACAAATCCGGTGTCAGGAGCGCCAACAACCCAGTCACGGATACGCGGTCCAATGCGGTTTTCATCCTCACGGTAGCCAAGTCCCGGTTTGGTCAGGTTGACCGGACAGATCGCGCAGAGCAGATATTCGTAAACTTCCTCGGACTCGTCTAATTTGTTGTTGTCAGAAGTCTTTGTCATAACGTCGTAGGCATCGTGAAATACAAGGATCAGATAGTTTCCGACGTAGTCGTAGCTGTCAATGACAAGATCATAAAATGCTTCCATCAGATCATCATTTTTTAAGGTACTCTCGCGCAGACCCATCAAAAACTGCTGTCTGCCGCCGGCAGCCTCCTCCGCAGCTGGAAATTCCAGTTCCAAAATATTGTTTCCGATTGTACCTGACAATACTTTTTTTGCGATCTCCAAGTATTTGTAAAATTCTTCATCTTCCAGATTTAAAAATGTTTCTCCAAAGGAAGTTACCTTGTTCTTGTCCGCATCCACATAGCAGCCACACACCCTCGTAAAAGTGCAGGCATCTTTTTTTAATCTTCTTTTCAGTTCTAAAACATCTTTTTGGTTCATTTTTATTCCTCCATATAGCAAACTTCATCTTCCAGGTATTGGATCAGTTCTTCTACCTATGCAAAAAATTTCGTGTTGAAAATAACCACAAGTCCGATAGCCACAACCAGAATCAAGATAATCTCCATAATAGCCTCCTTATCTTCTTCCCACAATGTGTTAGTTTTTTTTAAATAATTCTTCTTCCCAGTATTTGATTTTTTTTATGCGACAACAACCTGTTGGAAATATACAAAACACATCTTCCAAATCACCAAATTCCTCTGGCTGCATCAATTTTTTATGTCTTAATTTTTCACAAATTCCGGCTAATTCACTACACCATTTCTGCGTTACTGGATCATATACCTGCAAAATCACCTTATAAGTGCAATTATTGCATATCTTATCTGCCTGATCTTTTCCGTAAATTACATCTAACTGCTTTTTAGAATGGATAAAAATCATGACTTCGATTTTTTCATTATTTAACACATCAAGATATGCAGCAAAATTTTCCATTTTGCCGAAATTTTGAAATTCATCCATCAGAAAAAGTATAGGCTCTGTTTTTTCTCTTTGTTCAAAAAATTTGCAAAACTGATTGATAATCATCATTTGCAATTTTGTATAAACATGTCCGCAAACAAATACATCGTAACCGCTTTCAAGATCTTCCGGTGTAATACTTTTATCTGATCGTCTCAATGCTTTTATTAACATCTTATCAGTGGCAAACGATGAAATATTGGCATATACTTCTGAAAACACATAGTCTACAGTTTCATCACTCATTGAATCAAATTGAGATATATACCTAATAGCATCACCGTCATTATGTTCAATAATTTCAGAAACAAGGCTTCTAGGTGTTTGTGCGGCAATGGAAATCATTGTTTCCGGAAAATCCATTCCTTTTTTATAAAAATAAATGATTGCTCCGCATAAATAATCTCTTGCTTTTTCTGACACATTAATTATAGCGTTGTTACGTTCCGTCAAAGGGATAATATTTTCCGCTATCTCATGTGCTGAATCACATAAATTATTTTTTAACATACAATAGGGATCATAATTACATGCTGAAATATCTGATGGATTGAATACTTTTATTGTATCTTCGCCTCTTGCTTTTTTTGTTTTCCTGAAAAGCTCACCTTTTACATCAATAACAAATGCCCGATTTTTCCAATTCATCAGCGTAGGAACGGCTATGCAGTTGCTTTTTCCACTTGCCGGTGATCCAATAACAAGTACATGTCCATCCTCATTTTCTTTTTTTACTACTTTCCCAAAATTGTTTTTACCAAAAACTATACCATTATTATTTCTCATTTATCTTATCTCCTTATCTATAATTGCAAATTTGGCAGCACATATTTCAGTTATGGTTAATTGAGTTTTGCCAGTTCCTGTTCCACTTCTTCTTCGGACATTCTGCTCACTTCATACGCTTTTTCCTCTGCAATATCTGGTTTCATGTCCGATCCTGTTAATTTTTCAAGTAGTGCAAACCTTTTTGAACTCATTTCACTTACGCATTTCACAAATTTATATGTTCTTTCGAGATGCTTATCCGGAATTTTATCAATTAAATCAATCGTTTTTTCTTTCAATAACTTTACTTCCTCGTCATTTGTTCTTTCTTTTTCCATATTCTTTCCTCCTAATATTGATATACATGTGCTGTCAAATCTGCAATTATAAAATATCTGTTTCCTATGTTATCCGGATATGTAACTCCATAAAAAAGTTCCCATAGTAATTAATCCTGCTCCAACCAGTATTTGTATCAAAAAAAGAATTGACATCGATGCCAGATCAAATAGTCCCTGTACTTTTTCAGGATACTTTTTATCATATACAACATAACTTTTTTTCCCTTTTATTTTTCCTATATTAGTAGAACTATTTTTTGAATAAGCTCTTACTAAAAATTTTCCCACTTCATATTCATAAAGTTCTTTATAGGAATTATCAAGATTCATGCTATAGTCAATAACTGTTGCCTTTGTAACCACACCGTTTTTTATCTCCTGGATTTTTTTCTTCTCCATATTGATGCCAATGGCTGCCATAACCATCCCTATAAAACAAACAAAAATCCTATCTATCATTTCGATCCTCCCATTAATTCTAAGTTTACTGTTCAAGAAAGAAGTTACTTCTCGATTCTAATGAACTACTAGGTAGCTCATTGTCGGGTTTCTAATGTATGGAGCAATGTTCGGGAAACTGTTCATAGTCTGCACTAAGTTTTCCATCTTTAGATGCCATTTCTGTGTATTCTGTTTCTGGGACTTATTATAAAAGATGAAAACCAAATGCCGGCTCCGGTATGAACTCTGCATTTACATTCGCTTTTAATTCTAATTTTTTTTCTTTAAATTCAAACCTATAATCCGTCAGATATTTGTCTATACATTTTTCCGTCATTCGTGTAATAATATCTAAACATTCATCCTCAGACAATCTTTGCAAATTTTTTTTCATCATTTCTTTTGTTACATGATTGTTATTTTGACACAAATAATCGATAACATATTCCTGTATTGTCCATTTCCCATTGTCACATTTTACGGCAGCATCTACACAGTCTAAATGATCGTATACTGTTTCATAGGCTAATTTTTTCCCGTCATGAACAGTATCTTTTGCGAAAAGCGTATAAAATCTTTTCTGGTTCTGATTTTCAAGACTACCTTCAGAGAATTTAATTTCATAATGCATTTGCAGGCTTTGAATATAAGGTCTGTAATAAACATCCAGATCCTCCAACTGATCATATGTAAAAATATCCCAGTAAATATTTATTTCTGTAATTTGCTTTAATTCTTCAAAAGAACTAAATACTAATGGTATTCCAAAACATGTATTATCTCTGGCATGTAAAGATAACTGACATACTTTTTTATTTGGATATGGTGAATTGCTTACTATAGGAATATCCAACACATCCCCATCTTTAATTACTTTGATATTTCCATTGATATGTGTTGTCTCAGAATCGGTAAACAGATTTGGAATGATCCATAACACATAATTATTTTCTGTATATTCCGGATAGAAATTTTTTATCATTTCTATCTGCATTATTCTTCGTTCCTGTTCTTTGGAAATTTCAACGATTGTATCCATTACTTTAAATAGGATATCCCTTCCATATGCCTGCATGGATGGGGAGGGCTAGCAAATGGTTTTTCCAACTGTATCCCTGTTATCCAATTCTCCTTTCTGCTGTATAAATGCTTTTTATTTATTTTGAAAATCAAATTTCACGGTTCCATTTTCATCTGCAATTAATACTGCATCAAACCGTTTTCCAGTTTTACTTTTAAACCCTTTAATAAGTCCAGTTTTTCCGCGCATAAGCTGCCTTACTTCTTCATCCGTCAAATGTTTTGCTGCAATCAGGTGCGGAATTTTATATCCACATTCACATTCAAAAAAAACATTTCCCTTTTTCATACAAGCGGAGCATTTTGGACATTTAATATCTGATTCTTCTAACACTTTCTCTGGTAAAACAAAATCTATCTTATTTCCATTCAAAACAAGCTTTGCAGTAAACATGCGACGTGTTCGTGATGAATAAAATCCACTGATAAAATCTGTTTCACCAACAACGAACAATTTTTTTATTTGATCATCCGGGATCTCTCTTTCAGCTATTTTATTTCCAAATCTAAACCCGCACTCACATTGATAACCATATTTGGATTTCAATAATTTATGTACTTTACACACAGGACAGTTATAATTACTTACTTCTTTCATTTCGTCAGCATTGGGGAATTCAAATTGCAGCTTTTTATCCGCATTATCCCATTTTAAATATGCGGAAAATGGTCTTTTCCCTTTTTCTTTGGGTTTAAAACCATCAATCAGATCTGTTTTTCCTTCGGTCACCAGCTTTATTACCTGCTTATCATCTAAAGAGATGCCTGCAATGGTCCCCACATAAAAGCTGCATCCACCAGGGTTTTTAGAATATTTACTGCAAAAATATCCAAACTTATTTTTTTTCAACCTATTTCCACATATTGGACAATTTGCAGCAACATCTACCGGCACATTATCATCAAATTTCAACGCTATTTTCTTTTGTGTGTTATCCCAATATAATCTTGCTTCAAAACTTTTTTTATCTTTATTTTTTAAAGAAACCGGCTCTGTTACACCTCCATTAAGAATAGTCTGAAGTTCTTTTTCCTTAATGGTATGTCCCATAATGTTCCCAAGTACAAAACTGCAATCTGTTTCCCGACGTTTTTCCTGTGCTTTATAATTTTCACAACGATATCCGTATGATGTTGCAAGAATTTTCCCATTACAAATTGGACAATGATAATTTGTTATCATATCCTCAAATTCAGGGAATCTAAACCGTACTCTTTCATTTTCTCTGTCCCATATTAAAAAGGCATCAAATTTACCACCGTCTTCTTTTTTAAATCCTTTTATTACGTCAGTACTATTCTCTTTTATCAATTTTTCAATCTGCTTAATCGGAATAGCTTTTCCTTTGATTTTTCCAATACGAAACTTACACCCATGATCTGCATCTATATAATCTTCGCACCGATAAAAACCATCTCTTTCCAAAATGCTTTTCCCACATATTGGGCATTTTAAATCTGTTTTATTCCATGGCATATCGGTAAGTTCAAATTCCAATTTTTTACTATCGTTATTCCATTTCAAATACGCTGCAAACGGCTTTCCTTTTTGAGAAATAAAGTCATAATATGGACCTGTCTTACCATAATGTAATAATGTTGCTAATTCATTTGTAAGTAAACGGTGCCCTAAAATATCCCCTATCGCAAATTTACATCCTTCGTTCTTGCTTATATTCGACTTACATCGGAATCCCCAACTGGTTGTTTCTATGTCATCCCCACATAACGGACATTTGATTTTTGTGTTATAAGAATCAAATTCCTTATATTCATATTGAATACGGTTAGAAGCAAATGAGCGAATTTTACCTGCTATAATTCCAGTGTTGTCCTCAGTTTTTAATCTATTGCAAGTTTCTCTAATATAAGTATAAAGTTCTTTTTCATAATCACTTTTAAAAATCTGACCATTTGCAATGCCATCCAGTCCTTTTTCCCATTTCGCAGTCATTTCAGGAGAAAGCAGTTCAGGCAATGTAACATTTACGACTTCATAAATCATTTCTCCAAAAGCAGATGGAACCAATACTTGTTTTTTATCTTTTACACAGATATAATTCAATCGTAACAATTTTTCGATAACCTCCGCTCTTGTAGCAGAAGTACCAATGCCATCGGCTTTAATTTGCTCTCGTAATTCGTCATCCTCAATAAGTGTTCCTGCTCCTTCCATTGCAAGAATAATAGAACCTGACGTGTATCTTTTGGGTGGAGTAGTCTCTCCTTTTCTTATTTCATATTGTGCAGAATAGCATTCTCCCTGACGAAGTTTAGACATAGCAGCCACCCTTTTTTCTGCATTTTCATCCTCATCAGGAAATCCAAATACTTCATAATAACCTTGCTCTACCAGGTACTTATTCGTGCCATGGAAAGTTTCATTTTCACTTATTGCATCAAATGATACACGCTCATACTCTGCCGGAGGAAAAAATATAGCTAGAAATCTTCTGCAAATCATGTCATACACATACTGTTCTTTAGTTGTCAATGTACCAGAAACCTTTCCTGTTGGGATGATTGCATAATGATCAGTTACTTTGCTATCGTCGATATATTTTCCTTTAATATTCCAATGATTTAGCTCAATTTTTTCAACATATTCTCCATATGTACCTTTTTTAAGACCTGAAAGATTTTTCCCAATTTCTTTTGCGATTGCATTTGTTAATACACGAGCATCTGTTCTTGGATAGGTCGTCATCTTCTTTTCGTATAGACTTTGAGCAATCTGTAATGTTTCAGCCGGAGATAAATGATATTTTTTTGTACATTCTCCTTGTAATTCTGCCAGGTTAAATAATAACGGAGCATTCTTTTTTTCAATCGTTTTTGTGACATTTGATATTCTCATTTCCGGATTTAAACAATTTATCAATTCGATTGCATCCTGCTCTTTTAAAAACCCGTATTCCGAATACAATTTAGGTGACTGAAAATATTTACTATTCTCATTAACTTTCCATTCACATTCCACAGTCTCGCCTTCAATATTCAATAACCCAGCAATTCGATAAAAATTAGTGACATGAAAATTTCTGACTTCACGTTCTCGATTTACTATCATGCCAAGCACACATGTCATGACACGGCCTACTGAAATAGGTTTATATTTTTTCTGTCCAGATCCAGAATTAAGCATAATTGCATATCTGACTGATAAAAGACGGGAAAAATTTATTCCTACAGCATAATCCTCTATCGCTCTCATATATCCGGAATCTTTCATTGCCTCGTACTGGCTTAAATTTTTCGCTTCTGAAATTCCTCTAAGAATTTCATCCTCTGTTTGAGAATCGATCCAAACAACTTTCTCAGAAGCTTGAGGAGCATGTCCTGCAAACTGACGTATAAGCATCTGTATGTATAATCCTTCCCTTCCAGAATCACCCGCATAATAAATTGACTCTATGTCCGGCCTGTTATATAATTGTTTAACGATTGCAAACTGCTTTGAGGTTTCTTTAATAATTTCATATTTATATTGTTCCGGGAGAAATGGTAATGTATCCAATTTCCATTCCTTTAATGCCGGATCATATTTTTCAGGATATGACATTGTAACTAAGTGTCCTAATGTCCAAGTTACAATCCATTTATCATTTTCCAAATATCCATTTGTTTTTCCACTGCTTGTTACCCCCAACACTTTGGCATATTCCATTCCAACGGAGGGTTTTTCTGCTATAATTATCGATTTTCCCATATTCCGGAACCCAAAATTCATTAACCCCTGATAATTTCAATTCTTTAATTTCAGAGTATCTATTTTGGCTCGTTCACCCCATCTTTCTTTTAAATTTTTGCAATGATTTTTTCGCACTTTACAAATGATTTAGTAGATCTCATGTTTTTTTTCGTAAAAAAATATTCCACCCATAGAATATCTATATTTCATTCTTTCTAGTCCTTTTCTGTCTCTCTGACAGATTCGTTTAAAGAACTTATCATCATGGATTTAGCAATATTAGATATGATACGTTTCTTTTTTTCGCTGATTGTACCGTTATCATTTACCCGGATTCCTGCAAACATAGAGTATTCACATCCATCAATTTCTACATAAACAAATTTGCCTATGAATTTTCCATACAATTCCGGTGTAATAGATACATTGCCTTTTACATCGGCAATCAGTTTGAATGCATCATTGGATTGACTTGATTTATATTTGATTTTATTTTTGACTGGTGACATCCAAATGTCACAAACAGAATGATTCATTATACTTTCCTGCTTATTTTCAGAATTTGATAATGAAAAAGATGTACCTTTTTGCACCGCTATAACAACGGCATTTATGCTAAACAGAATATATGTATCTGTACCATTTTTGTACAAATACGTTCCGTCAGAATAATCTATATCCTGATCAATTTCCGAGATCATGGTACAATTTTCCAAAACATCCGACGGCAATTCAAATTTCAGCCCTTCAATGGATGTTACATTCGTATAATCCCTAATGTTTTTTCTGTATAATGTATTTCCACATCCGGAAATCGTCAGTAAAACAACCATAACCATACATACAAATGTTTTTTTGTTCATCGTATCTTAAAATCTCCCCAGCTTTTCATAATGTTCAGTGCTTTCTGTAACTGTTCATAATCCATATACCCAAAATGACAATCTTCTGATTTTATCCCAAGTTCTTTGGATAATTTAAAATACAATCTATTTTTTCCAGCCGTGCTATCCCAGTGTTTATCAAATTCCTGATGACATACCATCCGCATTCGTCTTGTTCTACCATCTGACAAAACACCAAGCGCATCCTTTTTTCTATTTTCATGTGTTCCAACATAAGCTCCACATTTTGTACAAAAATAACAATAGCCGCTTTTATATGGAGTTATTCCAAAATCCTTCATCCTTCCATATATTACCTTTCCACCGCATTTACATACGGTAGGTCTTGAATCATATTTCATATATCCAAATTCCTTTCCATTTTTATCCATATGCATTCACTATCAATACACTATGGTTATATTGCTGCTGTCTATACCATAATCACCATTCTTAATATCAATCCTCTCCCAATACACCCCAGTGATATTACCGATGTCTATACCGAGACACCAAGACAAACTCTGAATTTCCCAATACACCCCAGTGATATTACCGATGTCTATACCTAATAGCCTTAATTATAGTGCCGAAACAACTGTAATCGATAGCTTTTTCAGTATAGAATTCACTGCCTACTATGACAGTTTTCGCCTGTATTATAGCGACTTTACATTCTACATACCTTTGTGTGAACTACTCGGTAATTGAATTGCCGAGGATTCCAGCTTGAGATCCTAAAATAGGAAATCGCAAATTTTACCTTCTTTTTTTCTTGGATTTTATCCTTTGACTTTGAATTTTCTTACAAAATCCCGCAGAGCAATAGCCTGGTTCAGTTATTTCTAAAAGCGATAATTTGGTTGCAGCTTTCCAGTACTTGCAACTGAAACACTGCTTTGTAGGTTGATTGATATTATTTCCCAAACCTATTTTAGACATTATTAATCTTTCCTTATCCGTATAAGTTTTTATACCTTTTTTAGTATATTATACCTTATAATACCTTTTTGTTTGAGATTTGTCAATCATAATAAAAAGGCAAATAACCACATTCCTATAGTTATTTGCCAGTCTATTTTACGATTTCTTTTTACTACTGATTTTCTTGATTTTATAACTTTCTGACCATTTTCCGTATACCTTGCTGCCAGTAGAATCATTCTTATATGCGCGCACCTGGATATAATATGTTTTCTTTTTACTGAGTCCTTTTATTTTAAAACTTTTTCCAGTACATTTAATTTTCTTCGCATTTTTGAATTTTGGTGAAGTAGATATCCGGATTTCATATTCTTTTACTTTTTCACTCTGCATATATTTTCCTGTAACGTAATCTGCTTTTCTTTTTACACTTACAATTACCGGCTTATTTACCGTTACTTTTTTCCATTTTGCATATATTGTGACTTTCTTTGTAGCTGTCTTGGGAATTTCTGTAATTTTATTAGTAAGGTTTGAGTCGCTGCACCAGCATATAAAAAGATATCCTTTTTTGGATGGCGCCGCTAACCTATATGGCTTTGTTTCATCATATGTATCCGCATTTTTTGGATTGTTTTTTCCGCCACTTAAACGGTAAATGATTTTATGCGTTACCGTCTTAGCTTTGATTTCATAGTTTAAATTCTGCGGACCCGTAAGAACAATATAATAATCTTTGTTTCTCCTTAATCCGTCCACGATTATATCCATTGTTCTGCCAGCATCAATCGTCCCGTATTTAATACGGTTCCCATCTTTTTCTATAATGTTGTAATTCAGTTTTCCATCTGATTTTTTGTTAGCGATCACAATATTAATTTTTGTAAGATTTCCGGTATCTACTCTGAAAGTATCATTGTCATCTTTATCCTGTATGGATCCGTTATAAGCTTTTGCTTTTATTTTTAATTTATAAGCTGTTTTTACAGTATCTCCTTCCGGATCTTCATGGTAGCTTACTTTAATTTTATATTTGCCTGTTATATTCGCTGTTTTAGACTCAACATGTAAATAATATGTACTGTTTTTTTTCAGCTGCATATAAATCTGACTCTGTTTTCCAGTCTGTACATATACATATTTTTGTTCTACTTCTTTCGTGTCAAACAAGTTCATTGCCAGAAAAGCTTCGCTGTCCGTGTTTATAAAATCAATAGCATAGTATCCATTATCCGCTTTAGTTTTAAATTTATATATATCTACATCTCCGTATCCATCAATTTTACCATTTACAGTCTTTCCTATTGATATAGAGGTTGCCGATTTAAACGTGTCACCGCAGTCATCATTTATTTCCTTTACTAAAATACTTACATCCCCTGGTGCAACATTAGCCATATTTCTTGTGTATGCCAAAATATAATAGGTGCTGTTTTTATCCAGTTTCAGAGACATGGTATTTTTGCCGCTGGCTGAAATACTTTTTGTCTTTCCCGTGATGATCACCTTATCTGCATCATATAATTCAAATGTAACAGAATTTCCAAACCTGTTTATCTCTGTAATTTCATAAAAACTATTTTTAGATCCGGTAGTAAATGATACCGCATATCCTAAATAACCTGTATATTTCCCATCTTCTCCTTCCTCAGATGTAAAAAACTGACTTGTTTCTTCGCCCAGCGTTAACCTTTGAGCATTATATAAATAGCTTGTTGTATATGTACTAGGTTTTACATTTACTTCTGCATGTACAACAGATGTATTTAAAATACAGATCCATGCTATACATATTGCAAATGAAATAATAATTGTTTTTACTTTATTCATATCTTATTTTATACCTCCGATCTGTTCCAAATTTAAACAGTCCAGCTGATCTCATCGACCAACCATTTTCCACTTGATATAGCGCATTTTTTTCTTCATTTTTGCAACAAAAAGACAGGATTGACAACTATCGCTCATCCTGTCTTTTTTTCTAGTTCCACTGACCATAACATTCCATATCGCAGCTGACTGGATCTGATAAACTGCCTGTTGCGCATACCCAACCAGTAAACGTTTTTCCATCCTGTGATGGTGCTATCGGTACAGGTATCGTATCCCCGGCATTTAATATATATTTTTTATAAATTTCAGTATCTCCCTCATTTTTATAAAATGTTATGGTAAATGTTTCGACCTGATCTTCTGTCAATTTATTTAGGATTACCGTCCTGCCACTGTCTTTGATCAGACCTGCATTGCCGTTTGGATTTGTGAATTTTTCATTCATATTTACAGAAAGCAATCCTTTGTCAAAATCAACTCCCATAACTTTCATCTCCAATGCGCCATTAGAGTCCATTGCCATAGACATACTTTCTGCAAAATCAGACAGCATTTCATGATTATTTGATACTGTATATTTTTCTGTGACTTTCGCTACTGAAACAGTATCTTCCGCTGCTGAATCTGTGTTACTTCTTATTTCTGTTGATCGGTTCATACGCCCTGTCATAGTAATTACCATGACTATCGTGAGAATTCCGACAATAATTGTTACAAAAAAAGTTGCTGCACTTCTCATTTCTATATCCTTTCTACCGGAATTTCGATATCAACAATTCTTTTTTTATTTATATCATCCGTAGCTTTAATACGGATGACATAAATACCCGGATTTGAAAAGGTAATGGTTCCATCTGTTTCATTGTATGCTTCCAGACAGTCATTTCCATTCTCATCATTTAAACTCAAAACTTTAATGTGTGCGGCATTCCCTGAGTATGTGGTTGTTCCTATATAATCTGAAAGCAGATTACTAATGGTATACATCTGATCCGTTCTTTTATATTCTATATCAGGTGCTGTTTTGGCAGCCTCACTTTTGAATGACGCAAAATCAGAATACGTTCCATAATCTACGTTTACCGTAGGAATATTGGAACCAATAATTGCAAACACTCCTTTATTTCCATTGTTATCTGTTATGTTTATAAATAGGAAAAAACATAACGATACGAGAACAATGGCTTCTACGAAAAAACCGCCATATTGTCTAATTATTTCTTTCATTTATACCTCCAAAAGACTGGATTTTTCTTTCTGCAATCTTTTATCCGCAGATGGTTTGCAGGAACGATTGTATAGCTGTATTTAAAATACCTCCCGTCTGAAAAAAAGACTTATAGATTTCAAATACTGCCACAACACCAATTACCTCCAAAAAGGTTTCTCCAAACTGTTGCACTATAATTTTCATACTTAATTACAGGCGGAATTTTTATTATAAAAACCCGCCTTTCTCCTTTCTCTCAAAATGAAATGTAATTTAACAGTCCAATGAGCATTTTGATAATTGCAGTTCCTCCTGCTAGAGTCAAAAGCGTTTGCCCCATATGATCAATGATATATTCCATCTACTACTCTCCTTATCTTGCAATTCCCCTGGTTGTTTTATCTGCAGAAATATTGAACAGCGGCATTGTGTATTTATAGCCCAGGACAACTTCCGCACATGTGTAAAAATTGTCCTCGTCATACTGTACATTCTGTACCGATAATGTGTAACCGTTTGCATTTGCCTGACTGATGCAGGACGTAATTACGTTAGGATTAAAATTACTATTTTCAATTTCAGCTATTACGTCCGCCTTATACTCTTTTGCAAGAGATATCTGCAATGTACTGTTAACCAGCAATATACATGAAAAAATATTAAATGTAAGGATCAATAATATGCCAAATGTATTTATGATCTGTTTCATAAGTTTTTAGGCATCATACATATAATTTATTATGTAGAATTCTGCCTTCTCCTTTCTTTAAAATTAAACTGCAAGTTGACCCAAAATTTGCAAGGTAACAAGTAGACCTACTGTCATATCAACCAGTAATTTTAACGATGCAACCAGAACTGGATAAGTGAAAATCATTTTCATTTTAAATGCAATGGATTCATTATTCAGTTCGTCTGCCTTCCCCTGCAGTTTATTAACACTTTCTATAAGGTTTTTTATTTGCTGGTCAGAGTCACCGACACCATTTTCAGATATAGAATACAACATTTTCATACAGCTCTGAATTTCCGGTGCATCAAATTCCTTAAAAAAGGACCCGTAACTTTCAATGCTATCTGGATTTTGTTCCAAACGTTCCATTAATTTTTCCAGTTCTTTTTGGATAATTACAGGAGCATTTTTCATAGATTTTGCTAAAGATACATGAACATTGTTATGCTGTAACAAAAGAGACATCTGCATAAACCACTGTGATATGGAAGCATACAAACCTTTTTCCACACTTTTTTTTGCAACATTATAACCAAGTTTATGTTGTCTTAACATAAATATTGCTATTAGCAACAGCAGAATTGCTATTGTATTTTTTTGATAGCACAATGCAATTATTGTTCCTACTGCAAACGGAGCTGCATAAAACAAACTCTTTTTTTTCTGTTTATTATCATCAAAGTTTACTATAAACTCATAATCTCTTAGTAGATCTTTTTCAGATACCGAGTTCATTTCATTCAAAGGACTATCTGTCTGCATTTTAAAGGACTTTAAAAGAACGAAGTACATGCATAAAATAAATACCAGTGAAGAAATTTGAGTTAATGTGACATCGAAAATACTTGTACTATTAGTCATATTTTCATATAACGTATTCATATAGTTAAACGTGTATAAAACTGATAATGTAAGTGCTGATGCCATACCGATAGAAATAATATTATCGATATGAGCCGTTTTTTTTGTTGCTAACAGTGTATATCCTCTTTTTTTCCAATTTTCTATGTCTTCTAACATTAATAAAATGGAGTTTTTATTATCTCCGCCGGTATCTTCACTGTTATACAACAGATCATGCATTGTAACAATCTTATCGCACATATATTTTTCTTCGATCATTTCCAGAGCTTCTTTTTCCAAAGCTCCGTTTTCATCAAAAGTTTTACCGCCAATGATATGTTCAATCGCCTTGTCAATGCATTCTTTCATATTTCCTTCTTTAAAACTTTCTCGTGTTTCCTGTAATGCAGACAGTATTTTCCCTGTTTTCTGAAATGAATATAACATCTGATCCATATATTCCAGTACATCTGCAAACCTTTTTTGTTCAAACATCTGTTTGTAGATCTGTTCGATACACATCGGAATTAGAGCAACTGCAACGATGATCGCAATAATCAGATATTCCGGTCTCAGTTTGTAAAGCAAACCAATGGCGCTAATTCCGATAACACTTCCAATAATAAAGAATGCATGTGTAAGCCATGAGAAGTCATATCCATACACATGAATTTCTTTAGCAAGGTTATTCGGATTCAATAACCATAACCAGCGGATTTTTGATTTTTTCTCCACTTTTTCTGATTTTACTTTTTCCTTTCCAGAAATTGATTTTTTTATGGAATTTACATTGATCGCATTTTCATGTGCAGTTTCTTTTTTTACATTTTTTTCTTTTCTTAATTTTTTCATGAAAATAACAGATAACCTAAGTCTTTTTATTTATAGATTATCTGTCCTCCTTTCTTTCAGATTATTGAGTTGTTTCTTCTTTTCTTCTCTGTTCTTTTCTTAGAACATCAAAATCTTCACAGACGAACGGATCATCAATGCCGGCCTCATGAAATTTTGCAATAATTTCTTTGGGCAGCTCCTCACTTACCAATTCTCCATCCTCAATTATCATGTAACATTTATTTTTTAATTCTGTTCTGTCAAAAAAACATACCTGATCCATCTTTCTGTGAATCTGTCCATTTTGGTCTACGTGTCTTTTTACTAGAATACCAACATCTACATATCGATAGATCCGGTTTTCCATACGTGCAGCATCATTGACATTGTTCATCATATTTTGAATTCTGTCCGGCAATTTCCTTAAATCATCAAGATGAATAGTTGTAAATCCGTGCACACCTGTACTCCACTGTTCCAACAATGATGTAACCTCTGTTGAGCGTGCCTCTGATAACATCAGCCATTTGGGATTTTGTCTTAATGAAGCTTTGATTGCGTCTGTATACGTGAAGCCATCACCGACTTTTAATTCTACTGCGTCTGCTCCAGGATTAATTTCCCTGTAATGAATTTCTAATGAGTCTTCGATGGTTATTACTCTGTCTTCCGGACGGATAAACTGCATGAAAAACTTTGCACACTCTGTTTTTCCCGCACCTGGTTCTCCACCAAATACGAAATTCATATTTACCCGCACACAATTAATTAAAAGCTGGAGAATTATCTCCGGACAGTATTTTTCTTTGATCATTTCATCAATGGTATTTCGAATTAAGCACGGAGATTTACGAATACAGATACTTATTCCAGACGTTGCAACTGAATCATGAATGACACTGATTCGAAGTTCTTTTGTATCTGCTTCAAGAATTTTATTTACTTTATTTAAATTTCCATTTACGCTATTTGCAATATTATGCGTAAATGTTGAGATGAAGCTATCGGACAAAGTGATATTCTTTTTATATTTACCTTTTTTTAAATCAGTAATCCATAATTCACGTCCATTGTAATCAATATCTGTGACTGTAGGATTTTCAATGAATTCCCAAAAAACTCCAAATTGTTTCGGTGTTGGTTCAAACATGTTGTTACTCATGATATTTTTTTAGCAAAGTTATGTTCATATAAACTATGCTGTTCTCCCTTCTTTTTATATAAGCGGAGGAAAAGTTTTGACACTTTACCCCCGCGCACTGTTCGAACCATCTTTTTACGGCATCAGACCTGACATTTTCGTAAAGAAATCTGTTAATGTGCTTCTAAACTGTGTTGCAACAAATCCATCTGATGTTAAAAGATTTGCAATGATTATGCCCAACAGGACAGATACAAGTATCGCAATAACAGCCGGTGCGTAATGTTTAATAATTTGTTCCATTTTTTTATCTCCTTTATTCTGTGATCTTAATAATTTCCTCTTCCATGTTTTCTCCGTCCAGTCCATATCCAATATCTGTTATTTTAGTATCCGTATAGTGATAGACAGATACCTTATATGTTCCTGCAGGAATATATGCATATGTTGTTGTGAGCTTGTGATTGCTCGTATCAACATCAAAAATTCTTGTTTCTCCATTTTGATTTTCTACACTTCCCCAAAGGGATCCGTCCCCCTCATAAGAAACATAAAATTGGATATTTGAATTATCCTCGTCTAATGTGAATTCTTTTTCTTCGCATATCGTATCCGATGCCGGACTGGATGAATCAGCTGATACATTCAATATTTCAAGATCCTGCGGAGTGATAGATATTTTCCATCTTCCTGCCATTACCTTGTCAATTTCCGTATAAGCTTCTCCATTTTCTGCAGTCATACCATACTCCTTGTTATCAGGAGAAATCAAAACGGCATTAACATCTTCATCTGCATAAACATCTGTGTTATACTGAACCGAAAATCTTACGTTTTCTGTGGCTGTTTCAACGGAAACCATATACTGCTGTGAATACACATCTCTTTTTTCCGCTAATGTTTCGTAATACGGTTCATCCATTGTTTGTTCTGCATCATCTGCTTCGCCTTTTTTGTAATCAAAATACTTAAAAAGACCTTTGCCATTTATGCAATACCATCCGTTTTTTAAATCCGACAGCATATATATAGCGACATAGCCATTCTTCGTATTCGTTATTTTCCCTGTCTGAAGTATTTCATACGACTGAAAAAAATTGCGGTCGGCTTTTATAACTGCTGTTCCATAATATGTTCCAACATAATATCCAACCGAATACTGCCCGTCTTTTTCAAGTCCAACTATCACTCCTGCATCATTAATGGTTTTTTCTGATACCAGTTCGTCATTGATAGAGACAATCCTGATTTCCGTGGACTTTTTTTCGGACAGTTTTTCATATGCATCGCTTTCTTTAATGATATTTTTGTTTAGTGTATAACAAATATAACCATCGTCATCAATGTAACCACCGTACATTCCAAGCGACCATCCTATATCTTTGAATCGCTCTAATTTGGAATCTTTTTCCTCTGATTTTTCAGATGGAAATGCAACAACTTCTTTTTTATACAGCGTTGGCACAAGCCCTTCATCTTCATTCATCCATAACAGACGACTTTCTGACGGTTTCTCTACTGTTCCGGAAGCAGTTCCGTCCGGCATGTATGCTTCATAAAAATCTGCACCATCTTTTATGTAATACACATCATTTTCCAACTTTTTATCATCTACAGCCTGCAGTTTATACTGATCTTCGTATTTAACAAAAATCTGTTTTTTCCCGCAGCCAGATATAAGCGTGCATAAAAAAATACCCATGAATATAAAACTGACTTTTTTCATATGTACGGATGACTGCGTGTCAAATTGCTCTTTCTTCTCGTCATCCCAACACCTCCCTTCACTATTATCATTGATCCAATATAGATCAATCCGTTAATAAGTCCCTCTTAACACTTTCCGAATAGTTTGATCACAGCATTTATATTCTGCCGCTAGTTCCTGTATAGATAATATATCCGATTTAACTAATATTTCTCTCTGTTTCTCTTTGTTAAGCTTTCGAAGCGTCGGCCATTCACATCCGGAAAAATATTCTTTTCTTTGTAAAACTTCGAGATTATCATAGGATATGTTATCTCTATTTCCATCCCTATATACAAGAACCTCTTTTGCTGTCAATTCTCTTCCATTAATTGCAGCCCACACAATGCGACCAGCAAGCCTTCTACGTTTTTTTCCATGAATTGTCAGACTAATTTGTCCGTCTGATACGCTCATGACCTTTCCATTCTGATTTCTAACGGTTCCGTCTTTTGTAATACTGTAACCGTTGTATTCATATACCTCTAATTCGTTTTGCTCCATAGTTTACCTCACTTCAAAGTGTTACGATTTATCACATAGTACAATTTCCAATAACACTTTTCTGTTGGTTTCTTCTCTCTTTCCTCCTTTATCATGTACTAAGATTTATCTTGGCACTCCCACGGTTTTAACCGTTGGCTTTCTCGCTGCGCCCATAATTGAATTCATAATTCCAAAAGAATATAAACACCAGTTACATGCTTACGATATTTCCTGAAAGACGCTTTTTCGCATCTTCTTTTCTTGTGATCTGTACAATACACTGTTTACCTCTGCTTGGAATTCCAGATGCCGGATATCCGCAAAGGCAGTCCATTTTTTCCTGCAAATTCACAAAAACACCTGCTTCATCATCAGCGTTTTTGATAACACCGCCATAATAACCGCCAAGTTCGAATGAATCATAATACTGTTCAGCCGGTTTTGGTTCGGCATCTCTTTTACTTGCACTAATTGTTACAAGACGGCAGGCAGCTCCGTCAAGACGGTCATATCTGTATTCCTTGATGTTGGACACTCTTACATAAAACTGATCGTTGATAGAAAATTCATCTGTGATCACACCAAGAGCAAGCCAGGATAATTCTTTTGAAATAATTGTTGTTTCTGCTCCGCAAACTTCAACTTTGACGCGGTCCTTTCTAACACTCACAACCTTCGCCAAAGCTTTTACTCCTTCTACCATTTCCGGTTTGCCGTCATTTTGCAAATTAAAATAATACCGGCTTGTCTTAATTGCCAAGGCCTCCACTCTGGACCCCTTTGCATACCTTTCCGCTTCATGCAGATCGTATACGGTAAATTCAATTTCACCGTTAATCCTGGAAATCATTTCATTTTTCAGATATTCTACACCGCGTTCACCTCTGTAGTCCTCCAGTCTGATCGGAAACAACTCCTGTACCGGAATTAAGATTTTAAATAAGCCGCGTGTGTTGTCAGCCTTTACCTGTGCACTCATCTGTCCTGTTGTCGAATCTTCAACAACACCAGTAATCACACCTTTTAAGATCAATTTTTTCGGATATGACCGGACCGCAGCCTTTAATATTTCATATTCCTCTTTCAGATAGTCTTTTTCCGTTTTTGCGCTTGCACCACGCTCAGAAACTACTTTTTCTTTTCTTCCATAGAGTTTTCTTTTTTCTTTTTTATTGGCTGCAAAAACGCGTCGTTTATCGAAGATAGTTGCAATTGCTTTTGCAATTTCATCAACTGTTGGATTGATTTCTCCGTCTTCAGTGTCTTCTACAGAGTCTTCTTCGCTGTCATTTATATCTTCGATATCTTCTTCCAGTCCAACAATGTGTTCATCTTCTGCCGTTTCGGTATTTTGGTTACCTTCTACCTGTTCCTCCTGCTCTGATATTCCGTCAGTCTGATTTTCATCCTCCGGCAACGTACTCTCTGTTGTATCTTCCGTATTTACTTTTTTGGGTCTGCCTTTTTTCTTTTCAGGTGGATCCATTTCCGTTTCCAGACCATCATTTTTAATTGTTTCTTCGTTTTGTGTCATACGTCCTCCTTTATGAAATTTAAAGTAAACCAAGCGGAAACCGTCATTTATTATGTTGAGAAAAACATATCTCGCACTGGCTAACAATTCCCGATTAGGTTATTAGACAGAAACATATACGTTCTGTCTGACAAAAGATATGTATACCTTTGTTTGTCTATTATACCATTTGCAACCTTTATGTCAATTCTAATTTTACTAATTTTTACCTTTATATATATATATATATCCCAAATTATACTTTTTATATTTATCGTGTTTTTTTCTGAAATAAGTGTGCATTTTATCTAAATGAAGCACGTTCTTTAAAATTGCGTACAAAAAAGCAGTGTTCATTCGAACACTGCTTTCACATATCAATTCAGATAACAATACCTTTTTTCCAGTTTATATACATATCCACTCTTTCGGTAGGATCTTCATAAATAATCTCCATTGAATCCCTTGTCATATTCATATACTTTAAAAATTTTAGGAAATCATCTTTTTCTGTTATCTTTTCCCAATACTTTTCTGCAATATCATTTTTATGTGTATCCATATAATCGGATATTTCATTTACGATTTCCGCTTTTTCCTGACTGCCTTCAAGAACATTCACAGGGTCTTTATAATTATTTTCAATACATGATATCAGCCATCCCATATAGTTTTTGATGTAAGCCTGTCTATCTGCCAAAGTAATGGCATCCGTAACTTTTTCATAATTATGACCTGAACATTCATATAATTTTAATAAATCTTGTTCAGATAAACCATTGTGTCCTATGAAATAAACAAGCTGCTCCGGCAGGTTATGATCAAGGACCATCTGATCAAATTTCTCATTACATTCTATTATTTCATTTTGAAGAGTGTCTATGTCAGTTTTTGGCTTATTTTTTTTAATCAGAAAAGTAATTGTTTGGATCTTTGATCCCCGTCCTTTACTGTCTGTTTTATAATCAAATGCTATATCCGCTTTTTCTTCCAGCTCTTTTTGAGCAACTTTTAATACCCGCCGTTGAAATTCATCCCATGTCGGATACTGCTTTTCTTTTGCTATTTCATAAACTTCGTCCCATGATTTACCTCTGTTAACGGCATCCTGTACGCCCCTCTCATCCATATTTATTAATCCGATAGTACATTTTAACTCATTTAAGCCGTAGGACTTTTCTACCACCGTTTCATTCATATCCACTCGATATATTTCTTTTTTCAACAATTCATAAAGCCTATATGAATAATTGTATTCAAACTTCACAAGTACCGCTAATTCATAAGTTGTGAAGCTTGTTTTTAAATTATGTATGTAAGGTGTAATTCCCGAACTGAATTTGATTGTTAACAACCCTTTTTCATAAGTTGCTTTATCCAGCAAAGGGAACACTTCAAATTTTCCAGGCGCTGACTCAATAGTGAACATGTGTCCAACAAGCCTTTTCGATGTATCCTTTAATTTTCGATAGAGGTTTTCTCGTTTTACCCCTAAAATGGCCATAGCTTCTCTCGCTTCAATGGTTGCTACAACATGCTCATGTTCTACACGTAATCTTGTCATAGCAAGTGCCATTATTTTATTTTCGGCTATATTTGATTTATATTTAGCCGTAACGAATTTATTCGATTTTGTTAAATATGCACCCTGGACGATATTATTTATTTGATTTTCACCAACTCCTGCAGATATTTTATTTTGTATTTTATCATTTATTATATTTTCGACCATCATAAAATCCTTATTTCTTGTATATTACTTGTTTAAGAATAATTGTTACTCCAACGGTTATCATTATGAGAGTTTCTGATCACAATGTTTTTGACACTCCCCCTTCCTTTAGGCATGGGGAGTGTCAAAAAACACAATCCTTTACTTGAGTATATGTTTTTTTATTTTTTATGTCAAGATAATTATGTCATTTCATACACTTCTTTATGTCATTCTGTACATTTTTTTATGTCAAAAATGCAGTACCTTTTTGCGTATATAAAATTATAATTTAAGATAAGATCAACAACAACATTTATTTATTTTATTTATTTAAGAACAAAGAAAAGCCTGATAAATCAAGCTTTTCATGAAAAAACCTACTGCATAAATGACTGCAACCTACTGCATAGATGACTACAACCTACTGCATGGATGACCATAACCTACTGCATAAATGACCACAAGGTACTGCATGAATGACTGATTAAAATTTCATATATATATGTCATTCATGCAGTATCTTGTATCAGATTTATATTTCTTACTTTTATGCTTAAATCTTTTTTCAAATATTAAGCAACATGAAATAATAAGTGGACATCATTTTTTATATTTATACTCTGGATGTCAAAAGTCGGTGAATTTTGCACATCCAAAACATTATTTTTACAGTGACTTTTGGTTTTTGCAACATCGTAGACAATCTTGGTAGCAACTGATTTGTTTTTTGCAGTACTATATGTCACGCCTAGTTTATAAGATGTAAATATACTCTTCTGTTTGCTAGACATTTTTGAAAAGCAGTCATTTATGCAGTACCTTTGAAATGTAGCAAAGCTTATATGGTTCGCTATAAATCCAAAGCTTCAAGGGGTTATATGATCCA
>ULNW01033792.1_pt1 | contig 100493 bp, 167 predicted proteins | sample 1952021 | NCBI WGS metagenome assembly ULNW01 (sample SAMEA4835587, study PRJEB28245) | human gut metagenome | biome: gut microbiome; material: fecal sample | place: Denmark | collected 2008 | reverse complement strand
ACCGCCCAGCGCAGCTCTATACAAAGTTCCATAAGTTTGTCCAATTCTTTCAGAATCGACACTTGAATTATATACTGAATCTGTCCATGCACTACCACCTGCAAAACCTAGTTCATCAGACCATTGCCACAAGAAACCGCAGCCATCTTCACAACCATAATTACTTATCATTCTTCGACCTGCTGTATCTACATTACCACCAGTAGTATTTACGTCTTTCGAACCTTTAACATTGGTGCGTTCATTTGAGCCTTTCATTATTGCTTGAAATACTCTTCTTGGAGGTAGTCTTTTATTCAATTTTGCAAGCTCATCTACAAAAAGCTCACCATGAAACTTTTTAGTGGAAGTTCCGTCTGCTGTAACACCTTTGTATACAGATACTAATTTGTTACCATCCCAACTATCCAAATATATATCGACCCAAAAGTCCACCGTATCACAATACACCATTGCTTCGGGGGAACATCGTGGACGATGAATTAAATCCCATGCAGAAGCAGGAAGTATGTCACCTGCTACATAACCACTTAAAGTATGTCCACTTATTGTACCAACATCTGCACATAAGCAATGAAAACCGCCAATCTTGCGACTGTTTTCTGCGGTATACCCACTAGGTACTGTACTATTTAATGAAAGTACAAATATTGGCTCAGTAGATAAAGTAATAGGAGCACAAGCATATATATAAACATCTTTTGCTGCCAAACTTCCCAAAGATGTAGTGCTTAATGTAGTTGTACTAACACTCTCATAACCTTTATCACCAATTCTTACACGTAACCCCTTAGGTATAGTTATAGATTTTTTTGAAACTGTATACAAACTAGGGCGTGTGTAATATTCTGGTACTTGTGATACATAATCCAATATATCAAAAGGTTTTACCTCAGTAGTAGTTTCTGTTACTAATTGCACAGCATTTGAAGCAGCCTCTAAATCTGGTAATTCTGCTCCTGTTATTCCTGCTTTCACACATTTTAAAACAACACCTGTGTTTCCTCTACCATACACATAACGTATATCCCCTTCTTGTACTGATTCATTAGGCTTCCAGTACCCCGCGCCTTCCTGCGTTACATCTGAGTCGGGGAACAGTAAAGTTACATTACCATGTTCATCTGCAACAGAATTATTTACTGAACGTACTATATTTTTATCATTCCATTTAAGTAGCCCAGAAGGATTACCTGAAAGAGTTGCTGAGTGTGCTGAATCTGCTGCTTTTAATAAAAACTGTCCTGCGTTTGTTGCATAAGTACCTCCGCAGAGTTGAAGAGTTGCACTTTTATCAAATGTATTGCCACCTGTTAAACGCAAGTACGACGTATTAATACTTCTTTTAATAATATCTGTCACACCCACACTGTTTGTGGCGTTCTTGCCCATACCGTCTGTTATTCCGTATTCTGCTAAAGTAGTAGCTGCATAAGCCACTTTCTGCCAGTTAGACCACACACCTTGTCCGCCCCCAGAATAACTTCTTCTCCAACAGTTATTGTAATCTTGGTTAGAGCCTCTGTTAAATTCGCGCACTTCTTGATAGACTATTTCGCCTTTACCCCATACCATTAAACCGAAAGCATAATTAGTAGGACAATTTAAAATAGTTTCAGCACGAGAATTAGAATTACAGCAGTAGAACCCCTCATCCTTAAAATTGTTTAAGTCTGAGGCTTCTGCTATATCTAAGGATTTATTAAATTTAGTGTCTAATTTCTCCTGTGTTGCTGCATTATCTTCATTTAAAAACTGTGGGACTTGTGTATCAATTAATTCATCACCTGTCCAGTTATGAAAGCTTGCCATTTACATCTCACCTTCCATTCTCCAAAAATCATCGGCACATTCCTGCACCGCGCTAAAAAACTCCCTTATATAATCACATTGTACAAATTCTTCTTTGTTTTCTTTCTTATAGGCTATTGGACAAATTGACCTGCACAAAGGTAGACATTCACATTCTGCACAATTTCTTGGCAATAACTTTAGCCACTCCATTTCATGTGCTTTTAATATATCTGAATAATCATCTTTAATATTTGCAACCACTTTATCGTCATTGTGGCATCTTATTATATTACCTGCAAAATCTATAGATAAAGAGATACGCCCAGGTGCACAGGGAGGAAATGGGGAAAGCATAAATTCTTCAATGGAAAAGTAATTCCCTCTTCTAAGTTTAGTTTCAAACCACCTGTGTACATTTGAATCCCTTGTTTCTTTATAATATTCAAATAAATCTTTTACCGCCTTTCTTACTTCGCCTTTTCCAAAAGCGTATAAGTCTTTTGGTATATCCCATAATACATTTATAAACCCTAGAGTTACCTCAGTATTAGGAAATTTTGACTCCAAGTATTTAAAAGCAGCTACCATATCACAGTTTAAGGCATTGTATACACCATTTACTGTTCTTTTTTCTGCCAACAAGAAAGCTTCTATATTTCTCTCTGACGGCATGGCGTTTCTTGCAGCTAAGGGGTTAGGTGCATCATAACTCATAATTACCCATATATTATGTTTGTTACAAAAGTCTACAATGGAATTTGAAAGTAATAGACCATTGGTGAAAATGCGATAAGAAGTATTTCTCATTCCCATTTTTTCAAACTCTTCTATAAGTTTCTTTATTGTATTCCAATAAAGTAAAGGTTCACCGCCCCAAAAATATAACCTTCCACCGCCATTTTTATCCCAATTTACTATAAAATCTAGTACATCCTTACTTAACTCAGTAGTAGGAAAAGCAACATTACCTTTAATAGGAGTTTGTGTACAATGTCTGCAAGACATATTACACGCACTGCCTAGCATCAGATAAAGTGCTTTTACACCTTCCTTGGATAATGAATCGCCCTCACAATGAATAGCATCCCCATTAACAAATTTGTCACCCTCTTGAATGTCGACCCCTGTAATATCCACATAATCTCCTTCCCCAACTAAATCTTTAAACTCTTTTAATGTATTATTTGTTATAAATTTTGCCACTAATATATTATCTATTAGTTTCCCAATTTGTAATACCATAATGCTACCGCTCCTGCATTTCCTGCTAAACCAATTCCACCACCTGCACCCGCGCTTCCAACAGTGATTTGTAATCTATCCCCTTCCTTAACAGGAATGGTGACAATATTAATACCACCACTGCCCCCAGATACAGGATATACAACTGTATTAGTATTTGAACAACCTCCCCCGCTACCATAAGAACCTCTAGTAACCTCTGGACGAATATCATACCCCTTTGTGCCAGATACTGAATAAGTGCCATCTATGCCATTTGGTGTACCACCCCTACCTACCTGCTTTTCTTCGGACTCAGTAGAGCTGTGCCAATTAACATGGGTACGAGTTCTTTTATATTTTGCACCACTGCCCCCAGTTGCAAGAATTATATCTGCTCCATTTAAAGAAGCCTTAGAATTTCCACCATCTGTGCCTTTAGCATCTACAATAACTTGTGTATAAGGATAACTACTCATGCTCCTTCGCCTCCACTACCTTCACCTTGACTGGGGCCGCTACCACTATCTTCTTGGGGGGTGTATCCATACCCTGCTCCACCACCGCCACCACCAACAGTCACGATGGTAATGCTTTCCACACCCTTAGGAACTGTGAAGTCATACGTACCTGGACTTGAATATTGGACAAATTGTTGTCCAGACATTAACAAATCATTGTTCCAAGCATAACAAACAGTTAAATGACTATCTTTACTAGAGCCTTGCCCCAAAAGCCAAAGTTCCATTCGATGTGTTCCTGCATCTAATTCAATGTCCCCATCATATAGAGTTTTCCAATTAATGCCTGCACTGCGTCTAAAAGTTTTCTTAACAAGTAGATTTCCATCTAAGTTTATCCATATATCACTACGTTGCCACCTATCAGAGCTGTATCCCCAACCAGTTTGTCCGTAATTAACCATACTTTTATAATGAAACTTGGTTCTTCTTGGTGCTACAAAATAAAAAGTATCATATTTAGCTGTGCGCTCACCGCTACCACTAAATTCTATTTTTACAGTCTTATCAAAGTTTACACCTTGAATACCTTGCACACTTTGCTCAACCACTCTATAAGACGCTCCATCAATTTCTACCCAAAGCTGTGTTCCATACAAATCATCTGTAACACCTAGAGGTGCATACACAGTTGAACCATTAGCTAATTTAATTGGTAAAGACCTTCCTGTATAGCTACAAGTAGGTGTATCATATAAAGGAACTACTTTTTTATTATTACTACTTTGTATGTTTAAAACATGCTCTGTTACACCCATACTATTTCACCCACATTTTCGTACCATTAGGAAATACTATTTGTCCGCTCTCATTAAAACGCGCTAAATTACTCGGTAAAATGGTATCTGGAATAAGTGCTTTATCATTCAATATAGGTATCTCTTCCCTACCATAACCTATATTTAAAATACCATTAGGTATTTTACCATCTGCATTTACCATCACAACCTGTCCTGCCTTAACCCCTGTATCAATAAGGCTTGTTGCTATCTTATTATTATTTCCTACCATTACTAATTGTCCATTTTGTGTGCCTGTATACATAAGGCTCATTTTAATCTTATTTGTAGCAGCATCTATTATATCATCCACCCTGCTAAGAGGGATATGGAATGTATCCACATACTCCTTATTAACAAGTGTTAATGTTAAATCTGCTACCTTTATCCATAAGTTATACTCCACATTAGATAGGATATAAAGACTCATTGTATCTGTTCTAAAACAAGGTTGTCCCAAAACTAAATTATCTTGGGGGAAACTTGTACCACTATGTTGTGATTGTACACTTTCAAAATTCTTATTTATAGGGTCTAAGGAGTTTGCAAGTGTTTCAGTTTCTTCTATTCTTCTTAATCTCTGCATTATCTCACCTCAATATCCGCGGGCTGCATAAGTTATTGTCCCCTCAACATAGCCGCCATCTTCGTTTTTCATAGACACCATAAAACCTTTTGTAGTAACATTGTAAGCCAACACTAAAGGTGTTGCACCTGTGCCACTGTAACTCTTAATAGATATATTCATTTCTGGTACAATATGGAAAGTCCTATCCTTAGGAAAGTGTACCTCCCGTGGTTGATTACTCACTGTTAATTCTACCGTACCTTGAGCCAAAAGGTCTGGCACATCTACTTTATGCGTATACGCCCTTGCATTAGGTCTATCTGCATTAAGACTAGCTTGCATTACATATTTACATAATGCTTTTTGATATATATAATCGCCTGTAATCATTTTCTTCCACTTACTATAACCAAAAGGTGTAAATGTTTCATCAAAATTTGTTTCATTTAGAACCTTATCATAGAAGCGTAAATCACTTAATACTTGTTGTGCATTATTTATTTTTAATACACCAATTCCAAATATCTCTTTAATATGCTTTATAGTTTTCTTATTATGTGCCTCTTGTATCCCCAATGCTGTACTAAATTTTCTAGAATAAGCATTTACAGTTGTAGCATCTAGGTCGAAGCTTAGTAAATCTTTCCAGTCTGCAATGTAAGCTGTTCCTCGAAAATCTTTTAAGCGTTTCCCTTTAAAATGGCTGATAGGAAATGCGACTTCTTTTAATTTTATGCCACGAATTTCCTCTCTAATCGTAAAACTCATACTACTGATACTTCCTTCAAAATAATTTCAAAAGTCATTGCATAAGTATCTACATCTTCTTTATTAATTACTGGGTATACAACTCTATCAAATAAAATACCATCCCCTGTAAAAATACCCGCTTCCACCAAAGCGCCCGTTGCCTCCCCAGCACCAAAAACTGTCTGGAATACAAGGGAAGTAGTTCCTGCTGTATGAGTGTAGGTACAAGCCTTTTTAAGTTTAAGTGCTTTCAAGTTTGTATCCCCTAGAGCGGGGGCAGTATTATTAGTTCCTACACCAATTTGACTAATAGGTTTTGGTCTTGTTGTTGAACCCAAGCAATTACTTACAAAATCAAAACCTACACTTGTAATCAAATTATGCTTTACAAACTTTTGTTTAATATTATTATTCTCGTCATACAGTATTCCTGTAACAACAACTGACATTTCTGTATTCATTTAATCCTCTCCTATTCCCTATTGAAATCACCGTACAAAGCTACCTGCGTGTATCGCTTCATTGTAGAAATTTTCTTTCTATTTATAACATAGGAATCATAACCTACGTCATATATAACAAATGTAAAATATCCTGCGCCTTGTGAAATTATAAAATGTAGATAATCGCCCTTTCCAGAAAAATCTTTTAACTCATACTCTCTACCATCTGAAAAGGTACATACAAACATATCATCATCTTCTCTATAATGAAGCCATAAATAATCACCTAAATCATTCCTTAAAGTAAGAATCGAGTAATTATTTACACTGTCAAAAGGCACGTAAAGATTAAAACTGAATGAGAAAGCATCATCAATGGGCAAATTTTTCCATTTTGGACGGCACTTTCCATCTAACACAAGACCTTTTTCAAATCTTCCTGCACCATATGTGGGTGTACCAACATTTCCTACAGGCTTTTTACCACTATCTGAAACAAGTGTTTCATTCAATGACATTCTTTCGACTATATCCTCTTTACTTGCTTCATTATATATTGCAATTTCCGTCCATGAATTGTATATATCATCTATGCCTAATGGAAACCAAGTTCTTCGTTTAGCGTTCGCACTCGCCCATGTAAAATGAGCATCCTTCCACATAAGCTCTAACTCCGCGTTTACTGGCTTGATAGTTTTCTCTGTCCAGTTTCTTGCGCAATACTCTTGGTCTAACTCCATAGGATATATATAGTCCCCATAAACCTTGCCTGCATCTAATTGTATACCACCTGCATTTACGTGCATGTTATATTTCTTACCACTCCAACCATCTTCTACTGCATCATATTCTAAAATCATGTTCCTATTAGGTATAGATGCTACACTTAATTGACAGTATGCAGGGTTTACACTAGGCACGCCATATTCAGTATACGCTTTCATCCAAAAAGTAGTGCTTGTTGCTTGTGCATATGGGTAACTAAAGAAATGTCCAGAACTTGTTGCTAAGGTATTACCATATTCCCAGTTCTCACCCTCTTTAAGTACATAGTAAGAAGCTCCTTCCACTAAATTCCAATGAAACTCTATGTTGCGTTCATTCTGTACACAGTCAAAGCCGTTTACGTCTGAGGGGCATAAAATTTCTAAAAGTAGTCTTGCAGGAGTGGAACGATTACCTGCTGTATCAACAGCTACTAAATAAAAAGTATATTCACCAACATCTGCAGGATAGTAATAAGATGTTCCATATACTTGTGCTATTTTAGCTTCTTCTGATACAGAACCTAAATATAACAAATAATAATCTACATCCTTTTCACCAGCGTCCCAATAAAGTTTAAAACCTCCTACCACCTCTTCACCGTGAAAATTAGAAGGCATATTAGGAGCTACATTTTTACCTGTAATGTAAATCTCTGGGGAATAAGTATATGCTGAAAATTTGCCGTACTTACTCATATTCTGAAATCTGAAAATGTAGGTTTCGTATATTTCCATATTCTCTATAACAGCCCTGTAAGTACCATCATCAAATGTTCCACCAAAAAGCCACTTATCTGAATCCTTCTTACGGTACGAAACATTGAAACTCTTATTATAAGTCCAATCTGTATAAATTACATCTAACATTATATTACTTACTACCGTTTTATCTGGTAGTATATAATAGTCTTGCTCATTTCCTACATATACTATTTCTGGCGGCGTTTGTTGCGGGTCAGTGAGTTCTGTAACATTTATTACAGGGTCACTCGCTCCACGTTGCTCACTATAAATAGATTCGTTGTACTCTCTACATGTAAGCTTTATACTTTCATTTTGCTCATCTTCAATTTTTATTATTCTAAATTTTTTCTTTTGAAACTCTGTTACATAGTCTGTAACCTCTATTACATCGCCAACAGTTCTATTTAAAGCGCGTCTATCTGTTTTAAAAGAAATGTAGGTTTGACAAGTCAGTGCTTGATTTAAGTAGAACCATGCTAATCTACTTGCTTGGTCAAAAGTTGTTACACCCATTAGCTCCAAAGTTTCAACCATTGGCTGTTTTCTTAAATAGCTATCTGGGCTTAAAGAAGCTTCTGCATTTACTTTTACCCACTCATTTTTAGGGTCAATATAAGTAATTCTATAAATATCTGGGACTTCTGATAAAGGACTGAACCATATACTCAAATCGTGTATGTCATTCGGAGTATATGATTGAACTACCTCATCTGCCTTTTCCACGAATAAACTATATTTACCTGCTCTATATATAAGCAGTGAACGGCAACAGTTTAACATATACTGTATCCACTCTAAACGGCTTCTTTGTTCATCTAAAGCTAAATTTAATGTATAATTCTTTTCTTTAAAGAATTTAGCTCCGTCTATAAAACTTTGAACATCAATTTCATCAAGGCTCATTCCGCATCCATTATAACGTGTCATAAAATCTAAAACACACCATGCAGGATTATCCGTCCATTCCTCTCGATACTGCGTCAAATCGTTTGCGTTCTCATATATCTTTACAATAGAACCGTCTACTAAACAAGTAACATTAAAACTACTGCTTAAATTTTCATTCGCCTTTGCCTGTAAAGCTATGTATGCCAAATACTTTAAACCGCCAACTAGCATTGCTTTATCTTCTTGTGTATCTCCGATTACACGGCTATCTATTTCTTGTACGCCATCACCATAGTAATAGTTATAGCTAACGCCCTCATACTTACTGCTATTTGCATCTAAATCATCAAATTGCAAATCCCTTATGCCCTTAATCTTACCATCCGCAACAGATACTAATTTATAGAGCACTTTTTTATCATTACTTAATCTAGAATAAATCATGTTTCCCGCAGTTTTTACAGTACCATATATAATAGGTACTGGGTCTGTGGTGCTCACGTTGGTAGTCAGTGCGCCCTCACCGTATGTATAGGAAGCCTTTTTTTTAGACAATTTCTTTTGTTGTCTAAGGCTTACAAACATACTGACAAGGGCAATACCAATACCTACCCAACCTAATGCTGCTGCTGCACCTGACACCTAAATACCCCCTTTATCCTGCCTTGTGAAAAATTTTCAAGTCTTGTAATTTCTGTGTCTATATGTAATGTACAGTGCATTAACTTGCCGTCCCCTAAATACACTGCTAAATGCCATTGATTCATAGGTAATTTTATAACCAAAACATCCCCATAAACGGCATCTTCTAAATCAACTTCTTTAAAATGGCTTTTAAAATGCTTTAGCATATTAGCATCCTCACTTACAGGATACCTATATGCTTTAATATGCTCAAATTCTGGGTGAATTTGATAAAAAGGAGCAAGACATCCCCAAGCGTATCCGTCCTTTTCCTGTACAAAAGGTAATCCTATGTAATCTTTTACATCTTCTCTGGGAATCATCCTGCCCCCCCCCCTTTAATGTTTAACTAAATATTCTCTCGGTACGGCGACATACCCACCGAAATTTAATACGTTACCACGCTGTATGCAGTCATTCAGCGTTTTACCACATGAATAGTAAATTGTATTTTTTGCCTTACATCTAGCATCCTTATAAATAAACTGACAGTTCGGGTCGTAGGTCATTAAAGGTGCTTCTTGGTCGTAGTCACCTAATACCCTAACAACCTCCATTTCAAAACTTGTGGCTGACATTTTAATTTCATCTAAAACGCCACTATACATAGGTACTGGCTCATCCTCTGGATATTCTGGAAACCACTCATAAAGCGTACACCTTTTTCCCAGAAATTCGTTGCCATGATTCGCTACAATCGCTGCCCATTCTTGCCAATGATTAGAGAGTGTCAAAGAAACACTATCAATAGAGTTATCTGCGTTCTCCTGCCTACTACCTCTCTCAATTTGTGTAGATAAGTAAGTATTTCCACAAATTTCAAAAGATTCTAAACTTTCATCTGCTATAAATCTATATATGTTATCTTTATCATACTCAATAACTACTAATAGGCGCGTTTCAATCTCGCTTTGTGCTAAGTATTGAGCAATGTCTTGTTTAATACCTACTGTCATTATGAACCATTCCTTACTTCTATTAAATTTATAGAAACTTCTCTGTACCCCATATAATTCATGGTAAACTGCATGGAGTCACTGTCAAATCTAACATAATACCAATTATCGTCGCCGCCATTATCAGTGCCATCATCTGCATAAATCCTTGCCCACTTAAATTTAAAAGCTCTATATTTACCTTTCACTTGCTTAAAAAATTCCTCTAACTTCCTGCCGCCCGCAGGTGTCTTTTGGAATTTGAGTGTCCAAGTTCTTCTAGGTTCTGACCACTGCGCCCTACGCTGTTCATTACCTGTCCACTTTTCATCAACAAGTGTATTAAATTCAAGGGTGTAGGAGTATAACTGTAAAGCAGTTATACCCCAAACTTCTAAATTGCCAGCAGCTTTATAATCAGTATTTGTAGTTATATCTAAACCTAACATTATGTAACACCTCTAATTGCTGTTCGCATACTTGTATTTTTCTGAATATCATTTATTAACTTACTCTTAAAGTTCTCATATTGCTTATTAAACAGCTTCATATTAGCCTCTGGGTCAAGTGACTGGAATGTCATATTCATAGTAACGCCTACTGTTGAGGGCAATTCATTTGCCTGTTGCATAGGCATTGTATTTCCTAGCTGACTATCCTCTGTTCTTACTTCGCCACCATCTGCGTATTTAAAACGTGGAAGTCTACCACTACGAATTGTTCTTCCATCACCAACACTGTTTAAGCGGTCAAGGAAATTTGTACCTAAAGCCTTTGCAGAACTTGCCTTTATTACATACTCCCCATTAGACAATCTAGCAGGAATACTATCGCTAGTACCTGTACCTGCCCCACTAACAGCACCACCATCTGCAAGTCCAAGAATGTGGGTTGCTTGCGCAATCTGCAATATCATCATTACAGTCTGTAATACAGTACCAAATTTTCCTAAACTACCACTTACAGCGGTTACGGCTGCCATTAAAGCAGGCATTGCGCTATTTCCTGTGGATTTAGTAACACTGCTTAAATTATCAGTAGCACCAGTGCTTATCTTAGTAGCCGCTGTATCTTCTGCGATAGCACCTGTTGCAGAAATAACACCTTTGTCAAATCTTTCTAAACCCTTAACGGAGCTAGATAAGTCTGGCATTGCTATGCCACTTCCAATAGTTGTGCTTTCAGTGTTAGGCTGTCCTGTGACACTTCCTGTGACACTTCCTGTGACACTTCCTGTGACACCGCTGATACCTGTTGCACCGCTAACACCAACGCTTGTTACACCTGCTTTTGTCAAAATTTCCTGTATAACAGAATTTAAAGCTTGGAAAGAAGGTATTAACTGACCATTAAGCTCCTGCTGTAAAGTAAGTCCTGCATCTGTAACATCTTGCTGAAACTTTGTCATATCAACTGTAACACGTGATTCAACATTTGTTACAACATCTGTATCCAAAGTATTTCTTCCAGAAATACTGTCAAAGATATTACCAAACAACTCATCAAAAGCTGTATCAAACATCTTCTTAGTAAAGGTCTGTAAGAAAGTATTTGCAAAATCTTGTAAGGCTTCTTTCGCTGATTTTTCTCCCCAGTAAATACTTTGAAAAGCATCTGATAAACCACTAACTAAATTATCCTTAATTAAAGATTCTAATGGATGTACTTCGTCCATCAAATCTTTAATAGCTTGTTTAGCGTCTACAATATTTTGTAGTATTTGGCTCTTTCTCTCTTCACTATTTGCCATACTCAGTTGAGCAGTGTAATTAGCAATCGCAGTTCTATACTGGTCTATTACAGACTGCATATCAGAATGGCTTCTAATCCATAAGTCACTTTCTTTCTGAAAGTCACTATGAACACCTGTTGAAAGCTGATAGTCAAGGTTTGCAGACTGTGCTTGTAATCCTACATTCTGAGCACGAGCGATAGACTCTTGTGCATCACGCTCTAGTTTTCGTAAGTATACTATCTGCTCTAATTGCTGTTTAGCAACCTGCATTTTGCTTATCAAGGTACTCCAAGCTTTTATATCACTTGTGTTACCATCTTCTTGCGCTTTTGCTAAACCTTTTTGCGCAGTTTCAAGCTCTGCATATACCCTTGAAAAATCTGCTGCATACTCTTTAACTAAATTTGTTTTAAAAGCTTCTTCTGATACACCAACTATATCTTCATACTTGCCTTTTATATCATCTAATCTATCATATAATTCTTTATACTTATCTTTTAAATCATTTACATATTCTATGTATTTTGTAATAGCAGATTCTTTAAGTTCACCTATCTTATTCGTGAATGATTCTACGTCAGAATCTTGTCCTAAAGATTTTGCAATCTCCCTGCGCTTTTCATAATTCTTAATTTCTGCTTCTATTATATCAGAATCGTATTTAAACTTAGTCTGCATATAATCTTGTGTAGAAGTTAAGTCAAATTTATAAGCACTTTCAAGTTGTAACTGCTGTTGTTTAATTGCTTCTTTTTCCGCTTTTAAAGCAGTTTCTAAAACTTTATAGGCGTTTTTAGCTTGATTTCTAGCTGCCTTATCTGCTGCCCTACCTGCGGCGGCGCTTCCTTTAGTACCACCGCCAGTAGGACTCTTAGGGAATTTAAGCTCTAAACCTGCTAATTGTTGCCTAATCTTTTCTGCCTGCTCTTGCATTTCTTTTTCATCAGCAGCTTTTTTATCCGCAGCCGCTTTAGCAGCTGCCTCCAATTTTTCTTTTTCAGCTTTTGGGTTATAAATATAATTGCGCCAAAGCCCTGCGCCAACACTTTCAAAACTGTCAAATTTTATCTTGGTAGGGTCGTCGTCTTTTTTAAAGTAGTTTGCAGCACCTGCGGCTATTAAAGCAGGTGAAAGCACTAAAGCACCTTTACCTAAGGCAGCACCCACACCACCCATTGCAGCTACAAGTTTTAGCTTTGCAAACCATTCAACAGCTTTCATTATCGCAGGAACTAGGGTATTTGTAAGTGTAGATGCTAAATTTCCTGCCATTGCCATTAAAAAGCCAAATTGCTCAATATTAGCGGCGGTCTGTCTAGCAGATTCATCGTTTTTATCTGCGGTTAGTCCTAAAATTAAACCTAGGCTCATTAAAGCATCTCCAACGCCACCTGTCACATTAGCAAAGACACTAAATTTGCCCATTAGCTTGTTTGTAGATTCTAAGTTTTTCTTCTTTTCGCCTTCAAGCTTAATTTGTCCTTGATATTCTTTTTCAGCGGCACGTGCTACTTCTAGACGTTTTTCTATTTCTCTATCAAGTTCCTTTGCAGATTCTTTACTGCCTTTTATAGTAATTTCTGCTACAAGATTTGCATACTTAGCGGCTTCATTTGCAGATGCTCCAAGCTTTTGATACTTACCTTCCAACTTAGTTAGTTCCTCTCCCCAAAGTTGTAAGGACTTATCATTAGACATAGAGCCTAGCATCTTAACCTGCCCTGCTATAGCATTTGTATTTATTCTCTGATTATTTGCTTCGACATGCGCATTAAACTTTAAAGCAGAACTATTAGCATAATCCATTGCAGCGTTCTGTGCCTTTTTGTATTTTGCTTCTGCTTCCTCAATGGCTTTATTTTGTGCTATCTGACTGCTAGTTACACTATCAGTGGCTTCTTTAATCTGAAATAAAGTGTTTACCTTTTTAGCAATGTTCCAAGTCAAGAACATTATAGTAAGCTCTTTAAGATTGTCTACTATTAACTTAACTAAAGGAACTGCAATATTTAAAGCTGCTTCAATAGCAGGCATAAAACTACTGCCTACCTCTTTTAAAGCTTCCCAAATTTTTAAAACGTAATTTCCAACTTCCTTAAATCCTTCCACAAAAGCAGGATTTATTTGCATATCTTTTGTATAGAGAACATCCCTTATATCTTTTAAGATGCCCTTAGCAGCATCACGTAAAGGTTCAACAGCTTGTGCCTGTGCAAGTGCATAACCTTCCTTAACCTGTGCAAGCATACCACTTAAAGTATTGCCATACTCTGTGGAAGATTGTTTAAAACCTTCTAGGCGTTTCATTAAGAATTTAAATAAACCTTCGCTACTTTGTTTAGCTGCCTTAATATCCTTATCAGTTAAACCTAAAGCTGTTGCTAAAGTTGAGCTTGAAGCTTGAATACCACCTTGAACTAAATCCCTTAATTCCTGTACTAGCTGTCTACCATCAAGTCCCATTGATTTAACAGCATTTACACCTGTAACAGTGGCTTGCTTAATCTCCTCAACGCTCATTCCTGCCCCTAAACCTGGACCAAGCAGTGCTCTAAAAGTAGTAATCAATTCCTCACTTGTTGCCGCAGTTTTTGCTGCCTCAACTGTAAGGTCTTTCATAATAGATTTCGACATGGACATTGCGCTATTCCACTTTAAGCTCTCACCATGTAAAGAAGTCATGGAGCTTAGGATACCTGCCATACCTATTTGTTCTGTTTCCAATAAATTTGCAAGTTGCCACCCAGGTGAAACCAATGCTGTTACTGCCTGTCCAATAGCGTCAATACCATAGACTAATTTAAAAGCACTAAAAGATATTGTTTCATAAATTTCCCAAGCCTTACTTAAACTTCCGCTCAAAGTAACTGCTTGCGTATTTGCTTTTGCTAAAGCACTTTCCAAGCCATTAACTTGTGAAACTGCCCCAGAGGTGTTCATGGTGGGTGTGAATGAAACAGTATCCATTCTAGAGAGCTTACTATCAAGTTTTGCAGTGTCCGTTTTAGTAGCTTTATAATTTAATTTTTGTGTCTGTCTATTATTCAGAGTAACTTGTGTTTGTTCAGCTTTTACTTTTAACTTCTCTAAATCCCCTGCCATCTGTACAGCTTGCTGTGATAATGTTTTTCTAGCATTTGTCATACTCTGTCCAGAACGTGTAGACATTCTTTCAAAAGCACTTGTCAGTTGACTAAGTGCCTCTGAAACATTCTTATTCATTGACATTATACTAGCAGATACTAGAGAAGTGTTTACCCCAACAGCAGTTGATAACTTCTGTGTCGCCCTTATCTGCTGTTGCATAGAAGATTCAAGAGTTTTTGTTTGTGCGTTTAAGCTCTTAGTCAGCAAATTTCTTTGCGTTGCCATCTGCGCATTTATCTGATTAGTCTGCGCCCTAATTGTAGCAATAACATTTTTGGCAGTCATTGCCACTTTTGTATCTATACTATTTAATGATGAATTTACTTTTTTCTGCGATTTTTGGAATGAAGTAGAAAGCTGCTCTAATTGCTGGTCTGCCTTTGCCACGCCTTTTGTAAGATTACTAACATCTAAAGCTATACTAGCTGTTAGTTTACCTACATCTGCATTAGCCATCTTTTCTCCCTCCAATCAATTTGGGGCTATTTTATACCACCGCCCCACTGTTTAAATAAATCTGGTGTCATTTTCGGCATATTCTTGACATCATTCTTTGCCTTATCTGGGTTCTCCACCTTTACATGATAGTCCAATAAAGCAAATATTTTTGCAGGAGAGCTTTCCCAAAATTCTGTATCTGACATTTTTAAAACTCTCTTTGCAAAATAGTAAAAAGCTACCCAATCCCACGAATCATCTTCTTCATGGGAAAGGGCTTTCTTTAGTTTTTTGAACTCTTAGTTTCTTTAACTTCTGGCATTACCTTAGTTAAAGCTTCATTAACCAAACTAATTACATCTGGAATATTTTTAGGTGTTAAATAACTTCCTAATTCTTTATCCGTCATTTTATCCTTACTTGACGCAAACCCTGCCTGTAAAATAGCTAAAACGTCAGCAAATCTAGGTGTTCCAGTGAGTGCATCAAAGGCTTTTTGCACACTTCCGAATTTATCCTCTAACATTGCAAATGCGTTGAAATCATAAACTAATTCATAATCTTTTTCTCCAATTTGAAGAACCGTTCCTTGTGGTTTTAATAAGCTTAATTTTGACATATTTATTACTCTCCTTTATGTATTAATATCTTAACTATATTATATCATATAATTAAGATTTTGTCAATACCCTTAAAAAATAAAATAAGGGTGTATAAAACACCCTTAAAATTCATTATCAACCACCAATAGCTGCTGCAGTAGCGTTAAGTGTCATATCCATCCACTTTCCATCACTGTTTGTAGGCATTGCTACACCGCTGAAAGAACAGTCGCCAAAATCGCCACTAGAATCGTTAATGGTGAAATCTGGGGCTTCACTTAATCTACATTTATAAAGCACTACATGGGCATCTTTTACAGTGTCATCTGTACTTGCATAATCCCATTTACCCTCTAGCTTAAAGTAACCTGGGGTAGCATTTGCTGCTGTTATGCTATAAGTAACTTTTTCAGTCCCATCTGTACCCTCGGTACTTACATTACCACCTAAGATACACTTTAGTCCACTATAACTTATTACACTGTTTGTAACAGTAAAGTTAATACTTGTGGTACGTGCATAGTTATCCATTACAGTTGAGTCACCATAAAGTGTCTTAGAAACCATTTCTGGTGAAACCTGTAAAGAAAGGACACCTGCTAAATCTACAAATGCACCGTAAGTAGTTTCGCCCTCGGTTGGGTCGGTTAATAGAGGTGCAACTTTTACGTCACTCAGCTCCATTAAAACTACTCTTGTGTCAAGAATCTTTCCTGCCATATGCTTTCAATCCTTTCTAATAATTCAATGAAAGCCCTGTTACATTGAGTACCCAATTCGCCCTGCCCCCAGTATCCGTTGTAAGATACATTGGCGGGTTCATTGGTCTTACTGTAAAACGCTTTCCATTAGTGTCAATCATAAAACCATCTTTATTTAAAAGATTATATATATTTAGTGCAATTTCTTGCGCTTTAGAACTAAACCTATTCCTTACCCTTATCTGGCAATTAAAGTTTACACTATTTCTAGCGCGCCCTTTAATGCTAAAAGGCTGCATTTCTGTTACACATATTGCGTCAGGTATTTCTGTCCTTTGAGGAAAAAGGTTTACAAAAATATTCTTATCCACTATGCCATATTCATTTGTTTCCAAAAAACCTGCCATACTTTCCGCGAACATTTTCCCTCACCTACTTCATATGCTTACGCGCGCGCTGCTTAGCTTTACGCCTGCTTTTCTTTCCCCTAACAGATTTACTACTTCCAGCATTTATAGGAACATCTTCAAGAATTGCTTCTCTTACAGACGCTTTCATAATCTCCATATATGTCTGCTTATTTGCATTATATGGGTCACTTAAGTAATGGTCTTTACCCCCATTTGGGTGTTTAAACCATGTGGCTTCATGCTGAATAAGCGCATAATTATAATCTGGGTTACTCCCCAAAGGCTTTGAGGGGTCTAATAAATGCCTATCTCTCTGTGTTGCAGAATAGACAACATCAAAGGAATTACCATTATCTACGACCTCACCACTTAAAATCAATGCGCCTGTATCAACAGGTACTTGCACTTCTGACTCCCTCAATAAATCCTCTGCACACAGCTTAGCAGCTTCCCTTAAAGCCCCCTCCATTCGGAGAGATTTATCTATAAGTTCGCTACTAATCCGCTGAAATACATTAGAGTTGTAACTCATAACCATTTGGCATTACCCCATTATTAGCCCACTGAAAATTTGTAATTACACCATCCATCTTAAAAACACGCACACTTACATAAATACCTTGTAGTAAAACGCCATCATCTATGCCCACAATTAAATAATTGGCTGTCTTTCCATTTGGATACTCTATATAAATGCGGTCTAATTTATTAGGAATATGTGGTCTAATACTTGTTAAAGCAAACTGTATTGTTGCTGACTCCTGTGTAACTGTTAAATAATCCTTAGCCCGCTCTAAATCTATATCGCTGGCTAAATCAGAATTTAAAGTTGCATTTATGCGTATTTTATTTTCAAAATCATAATCTATAAAGTCCTTACTTTCAAGGTATTTTCTTTCAAGAACAGGGACATAATAAAATTTCATTTCCCTATTCCCTATAATACCATAAACTTGGTCGATTGAATTACTTAAATACCTACTAATACTATCCATTTTCAGCATCCCCAGTCATTAACTCAACCTGCTCAATAGATTTATGACCATCCCTATTATAAAATACCATTACTATATAGTATGTTGTATTTGGACTTAAATTCATTAAACGATATTTAGTCCTCTTAATGTCCCAAAAAGAAATTGCATCTACATCATTCCCCTGCCGTAAGATTGGCACAGAGTATTCATCATAGATAGACTTAGTGCTATACATTAAAGCATATTTACAAAACTCTCCATAGCCTAGATTAAACATATTCCAACTTAACTCCGCAGATGTTGAACTTACTGTACCAACTTGTAAGTTTACTTTCTGTCCTTTAGATAAGTTATAGTTACGAATAGTTCCATTACGTATGCTTATAGTAATATCTGCACATTCTATATCACTCTGCTCTGCTTTCTCAATATCCGCTTGTGCTTTTTCAGCTAAGGAAGTGTAATGGAAGAACCTATCGCCTTTCTTAAAGCTTACTTGCTCCGCACTTACATCAAATTCTGGGGCAGATGCTGTTGCAAGCCTCATGTATAATACATAAAGGCTTTTTAACACAACTAGATACTTTTCTTTTGGAGTTAGTTCATCATCAACTGACTTTCCCATACCCATCAAAGACATTTCTATGATGGATGGAATATTATCCTTTATCTGCTGATACGAGGGGTCGTTCTCAATTAAAGGCGTAGAAAGAACTAAACTATCTTCTAAATATTTAATTAGGTCTTGTAGTTTATCTTCCATGCGCTCACCCTCCTAAATTTAAACTACTGCCAACGCTCCTTGCGCTTTCAGATATGCTTTTAATTCCTCGGATACTTCCAATTCAATTCCCTCAGAAAAATAGTACCATTTATTCCCATAAACCATTTTAAAGGTTTGATTAGGAACTATTTTTACTTTTTTATTGATAGCTTTTTCAACTTCTTTTTTAGCTTCTGGGATAGTTACACTTACACTTACTTCGGGTGTAACTTCTGTTTTCTTTGTTACTGCCATTTGTAACCTCCATTTAAGAAAAAGGGAGAATAAAATCTCCCTTATTTTTGACTCTCTTTTTCACCAGACTGTGTATTACCACTAACAGGTGGTGTAGCTAATGCTGCATTTACTGCATTGGCAAATTCAACACTTCCTGCCTCTGAGTTAAACACAATGTCTTTACTTATTCCTACTTTATTAGCAACAGCTTGCGGATTTTGCTTCATGTAGAATACATCATCCGCAGTTACACCCTTGCCAATCAGACTTGCTAACTTGGCAGGGGCTTGCTGTGTGTATAAAGCATCACTAGCGGTAATAGCCATTAGTGACACCTCCCATTAAGCAGTTTGAATAACTACTCCGTGAGTCGGATTCAGTACATCTGTACCCCAAATTCCATACCATGCAATTTTCATTTCACGTCCGAAATCTGCGGTAGCATCTGTTCTGATTTCTGGTGCTAAGTTTTCTGCAATGCAGTAGTAATCTTCACCGAAAATAATTGCATCATATACATTTTCTCGATTCTTACCTTTTGCTTTTAAGTTAGCATCATATCCTAATTCACTCTCTGCTGCTGCACCATTAGGCATCATGGTTGTTGTGATAAAACGTACATCATCAATACGTCCACATTCACCATTGAACAGTTGTTCTGGTGCACCATAATTACTAGCATTAATCCATGCTGGGTCTTCTCTTAGAGCACGTGCCTGGTGCGGATGGATTATTGCTATATAGTATCCGTTGATTTTCGGAACATTGTTAGTAGTCAGTATTTCTACTGCATCTTTAACAGTTGTTACTGAAAAATCATTCTTACCTGCTTCAATTTCGCCAATAGCACTAATTTTAGCAGCACCTTTTGCTCTACCGAAAATTTTAGATGTTCCAGTACCACCTTTTACAGCAGCACTGCACAGTTCTTTTTCAATGGTCTGCACATAGTTACGTGACAGTTGGCGCATAGCTACTTCTAATTCGTCTACAAAAGAGAAACGAATTGCTGCTTCGGTAATCATTACAGCAGTACCATGTTCAACAACTTTAATACTCTTTGTGCTAGAGCTTAAAGTTTGTGTCTTAATGTGTTTACCCTCTTCCAATGGTTCAGAAAGTTTTAAGTTGTTGTAGGTCAACATCTTAATTTCGTTACCTGGGTTTGTAGTCAGCTCGGTTTTACGTGCTGCAAACTCATAGAAGGTATATACAGGTTCTGCCATAAACAGAATTTCTTTGCTTAATACTGGGATTAAAGAATTAACCAGTTGAACAGCAGTACCACTATCTAATTCAGTTTCAGTAGTTTTAATGATAGTATTAATTTCATTTCCTAGCGGCCATCTTGTTGCCATTTATTCATCACTCCTATTATTGCTTAAAGCCTTTAGCTCTTATTGCTTTATATTCATCAAAAGACATATTATTAAGCTTTTCAATTAGGCTCTCTGTTTTTTCAGGTGCTTTAGGGCTAGATTTTGGTGTGGGCAACGGCGGTTTAGCAGTCTGTTTAGAATACTTCTCCTTAACCGTATTTTGTAAAGCCTTTACCTGTTCATAGGAAGCATCAATTTCTTCTTGTGTGTTTCCCTTTACAAGAGGTCTAAAATCTTCATCAATGTCTTTGATTTTACCTATTAAATATTTATTCAATTCTTCCGCAGCCTTGTATGCAGAAAAATCTTTTTCAGATTTTGCAAGCTTTGCTTTATACTCTTCTAATTCTTTTTGCAATGCTTCAATGTCTTTGCTACCTTCCAATCTTCCATCCTCCTTAGCTTTATTAATTCTAGCTTCTACTTCTTGTAAATCTTTATCACGCTTTGCAACATCTTTTTGCAAATTGCTTATAGTTAAGAAGTTTTCATTGCAAGCCTTAACCTTTTCAGCTAACTGTGACTTTAAATCTTCTAGGTTAGCATGTAACTTATCGCGCTCTTGTTTACGCGCTTTCTCGATTTCCGCTTGAATATCAATACTTGGGTCTACATTTGGATTCGTATTTGGTTCTGCCATTTTTTCTAATCTCCTTTAAACTAATTATTTAGAATATTTCAGTTTCTTCTCTGCTGGTGGTACAGGTGAGTTTTTCTTAAAAGACTGCACTTTAGGCGCAGATACTTTCTCACTAGAACCCTTCACTTTAGTATAACTCATTAAAAAACCTCCTATTCCTTTGGGGGATTAATGTTTCCAAGTCCATTGTTTATCTTAGAATCTTTACCCTCACGTGTTCTTCCAACAGTGCCTTTTAAGTCTACCTGTGGACTAGCAGTCGACGTTGTTTGTGACTGCTCTTTTTCTTTTACAATAACTTTGCCATCAAAAGTGCTAACAAGCCTGTTACCACTAGGCAAACTTACTGGCTGTATTCCATAGAATTGCGGATTATCTGCAACATCTTGTTTAATGTTGGAGATTAAATTAGAAACATCATCTTTATAAAGCCTTGTCATAGCATCTTCCCTTGTTGTTAGACCTGCCTTTAATTCAGACTGTATCATTTCCAATTCTTTTGCCCTATCTCTTGGTAGAATGTCCCCCCACCAAACTCTATGGTTATAGAAAATAAAGTTATCTGCTCTCTTTGGAACTTTAATCATTCCCTCTGTAATACCTATTTTCATAATAACTTTATTTATCTGTATTATTGATTTTGCGCTTTGAACGCGCTTCTGATTTATTAAGTCTGTTAGAGGCATAAAAGCAATCTCTAAAGCTACACCACTTAAATTGCTTGGTGCATTTTCACCACCTATTGCAAGTTTTGGCATACTACCTACATTATAAATAGTATTCATTACCCTATCAATGTAGTTATTAGAAGCTACTAAATCACCATCTAAACCTAAATTATATACCTTTGCTTTCTCTGGAACGCACCACATCTTATTAGCACCACGCTCCAAATTATGCGGCTTTGCACCCTGTACAATCGTTGTAGGGGCAGCATTATAATCCAGAATTTGCGAAATATCACTTGTTTTCAGATTATATTCAGTATTCAGATAAATTAAATCCTTTAAATCCGAACGACCAAACATTGAACCAGACTGTACTAAGTTTCTGAAAGGTACAATGGGAATTACACCATACTTATTCGGATAAACTGCAACCTCATTGCTATTTTCAAAAATCGTTATTGATGAATTTGTATAAACATAGCGCATTATCTTCTGCTTATTCTTGCCTAAAAGTCCTGTATCATCCACAGCGTACATAACTGTAACAGATTCTAAAGCATCAAAACCATCATTATAACCATCCTTATATTTTGGGAATACAAGGCTTGAAGGAATTGCATAAAGACGTATACGTCCTTTTGGATACATACCAAATGGGTCATTCATATCTTCGGCTTCCTCAAAAGCTACATGTACATAAGCATCCCCAGTTACAGATTTTATCTGCCCAACCTTAGACATTAAATCAGAACCATTGTTATCGTCCCAAACATTATTCAAGAATGGTAACACAATTTCTTCTACCTTCTTATCAAACTTGAAAAGAAAGCCACTATTAAATTCTGTTGCAACATATTTATCTACAAAGCGTCCGCACCAGTTTGTTGTTACTTCTGGTCTATCATCTGATACTATGCCTTCCCAGTGGTATCCATTATAAAAGTTCCAATAGTCTGAATAGTCCCTAAGTCGTTGCTTATCTTCCTCATTCATATAAAGGCTCATCCTATCTGCTACTGCAAAAGGCGCAAATAACTTCTGCATGACCAATTTTCCTAAACTACTAATATTACTCACCACCTACTGCGCATATAACGCCTTGTCCTTCCTCTTCTTGCACTCATAAGAGTATTAGAAGATGATTCTATAAACTTATTCGTAGAAATTTCTTCCACATCGCCTACTTGGTGTTTCATGCTCCATACCATTAAAGCTGCACTAAATGGGTAATCATCATGTTTATTCCGCTCCTTCGGGGCAGCAACCACTAAATTATTTCCTCTATAATCCTTTGTAAGTTCTACACACTGCTCTTGGAATTTCCTATATTCAATCGTGCTTTGTGTTTCCTCATTAGAAGGATAGTGAAAACATTTTGCATTAATGTAGGCATTAAAGTATTTCATTAACATAGATTTACTTGGAGGTGTGAAAACAAAAGGTATTACAGGGAAACTTACGTTGGCTGCTAACCTATCTGCAACAGGACTTCCAACACCAGTGCCATCTATGATACACACTTTTACATTAAAATTCTTTAGATAATCCATTATCTCATAAAATTGCTGTTCATAGTTATCGCCAACAATTTCAAGCCAATCTATTATCTTTACATCATATATAACATAATCCTCTGCCCCAACTTCTTTAGACTTCTCTATAATTATTGGGTGACTCTTATCTGCTATACCCACAGTAACAACAGTGCTATCATTTGCCTTACCAACATCTATTCCTACATAGCAGGGTTGGTCGCAAGAATGTTGCCTACCTACCTTACTCATTGCAATAGGTTCTGCTAAGAATTTCTCACTATTAATAAACATACCATAATTAAATAGCCATTTTAGTTTATAGTTCATTAAAAATTCCTCACTGCCCTCACCCATCAATTCAATAGCTGCTTGGACAGTTTTAGCATAATAAGGATTGTACTTTATAATAGTATCACTATCATACTCTAAATGATTTCTGAACGCAATTTTTCTTTCTTTCCATTTTGCCTTGTTTAATTGAATAGCATCGTAAAAGAAATTCTTCTTTATAGTCGGCGTACCAATTAAAATCTTTGTTCCGTTAAAATGGGAAGTGGTAGGAAAGATTGATTTCCTATACTTATAATTACTTATATCTTGGGATTCATCACAAATACATAAATGATATGTACCACCTTCGACATTTGCTCCATCACTAGCAGACTTACAAACGATTGAAGATTTTATATCTAAATTATTAAATATCAAGGTAATCTTATTTCCATTAAAAGTACCAAAACTAATATTAAATTCTGGGCTTTCTAGTATCTCACGTGCTCTTGCACTTGAAAAGAAATCCTTAACATTATCAAAGATAATCTGTGACTGGTCTTTACATGGGGCGAAAATACCTACCTTCATACCGTCCCTAAACAACCTCAACCGAGGGTCGTCTAAGAACATTGGCATATTTGCCAATATGGGAAGTATTATCATTACTGCTGCCGTTGTTAAAGATACTGTATAACTCTTACCACACTGACGCGCCATAAGACCTGTAATAGTATCTTGGTCGTTCTCTAAAATAGCCCTAAAGATGCGTTGTGCAAATTCTACTTGATAAGCATAAAATCTTTTACCGCATAATGTTTCTGCGAAAATTGTTATTTTTCTGACTAATTTAGTCGTAGAAAGTCGCTCACCTATACAGCTCATTTTATCCTCCAATACAACGGAAAATAGCCCTTAACAGGCTATTTAATTATTCTACAAAATAGAATCCGTATTTTACTCTAATTAATCTATTTTTATATTTTGGAATTTTCAAATAATTATTATACTCATTCTTTGTAATTCTTCTCATTAGAATAACTCCTTACTTTATATTTACATTATATCATAAAATTAACAGTTTGTCAATAGATGTTAATTTATTATTAAGATTTCATTATCTGCATAAATTCGTCATCTGTCCACAAAAACAAATCTGTACTTTTATGTTTATTCCCTTTGTTCATCTGTGCTATAAAGCAGCCAGGTACACCAACACGCATACCATGATATTTTGCATAATTAGGGTAAACTTGAAAAGTACCGCTCCATACCTCATAAACAATTCTAGGGCAGGGCGTTTTTTCAAACTTGTTATGCTCTATAATAACTTTTTCCTTTTTATAGCGTTGATGATGATGCTCTCTCCACGTAACATCCGCATTTACCCAATCCCAAACACCATCACGTTTAGGGGATAAATGCTGAATAAAATGTACGAAACAATTCTTGCCTACATTAAAATAAAGAAAGCAAAATTCTTCTTTATAAATGTCAGGCTTGCCTATTAAAGTAGCTAACATCTTCTCTGGAGTAAAATAAACATCATGCTTCAATCTTCCCGCCCAATGATTACCCTCTATAATATAAAGGATTCTATCTGCATAGGGCTTTAAAATCTCAGCTAATTGATATACTTGGTCATCGCCAACACTCCACTCTTCATGTAGGTCACTCTTACTTAATTTAGTTGCGCCGTTACCTGCGTCACCACCAATTCCTACGTATAAATTGGGAATACTCATTAAATATTGAAAAGTTTTCTCAAAAAGTTCTTTATCGCATAAACCCCAATGTATGTCGCCTAAGTTTACAAAATAGGCAACATCAGCTTCTGTTCTGAAACGCACTATATGCTTTTTTAAATCTTGGTAAATATAATCTTCTTTTGCTTTCATATATTCTCCCATAAGCACTCTTTAGTGTCTTTATTAAATCTAAATTCCTTAACCCTTGGATGCCGCAAACTCTTAGTATCTTGATTTATAACCTCTTGATACTCTACCTCTACAACAATGTCGAACATTTTAGAAGTATGTGTCTTAATAAACTCTTGGTCTGCATCACTAAAGCCCTTAGCAGTGGTTACGTAAATAAGTTCTCCATTCTTATAAGCACCTAACTTCAAACCTGCTACCCAACCTTTTGCATAGGTTTTAGTTACAGGTTCATCCCCTTCCCAATACTGCCAACCACGAACACGCAGCTCATCAACTGTGAATTTTCCAGTGTACTTCTTTATTGGCGGTTCAAAACCCATTACAACTAAGTCCGCAGTTTTCTTTGCTTTAAACTTTAACCATTCCTTAGAACGCTTATCCTGCTTATAAATAGATGTAGGGGACTTTAAGATAAGCCCCTCACCACCACAACGTCTTATGCTGTCAAAGCAGTCTTTAAACGAATCTACCAATATTAAGTTTTTCCCAATCTTTGTAGCCAATCTATTGTCCAAAAGATTATACAATTCTTTCTTAAAATAGAATCTTGTAACCTCGTAACAATTACTTAATACACAATCCCCCATTTTAGTAAGATAATCTTCTAAGAGCATAAGAAATGAAATGCGCGTTAATAAAGGTTCTTTCTCTAGGTCAAGCCCTTGGAACTTAATTACATCAAAAATCTTGTATTGTAATCTAATACCTTGCTCCCATAATTCTTCTGCCCTTTCTGGAGTAGAACCAAGTAACTGCTGCACCTTTGAAGAATTTGTGTTACCGCCTTGCATTACAAGCTCACCATCAAAGATGCTATCTTTAAAGTCTGAGAATGGAAATGCACACATCTTTTTAAGCCTGTCTGTATTATCCTCTTTTTCACCAGTGACTTTACTTGTACGCCTACTGTAAAAATGGACAGAACCTTGTTGGTCAACATACATTATTGCTCTATGCCCATCAAATTTTTCCTGTGCTAAAAAGTTAGGATTCTCTAAAGCATCCATATCCCCCTCAGCACAAAGCATAGGCGAAATATTTGGATTAACACAATTATTTAGCAATTCGCATTACCTCCAAAACATTTAATACCACGTTTTCAAGAGCTTCTTTTGTAGAATCATTTACTATTTTAAAATCCCAAAGCTTCCAATCATCTAAATCTGTTTCACTAGAATTAGAACGCTGTTTTGAAGTTAGGTGATTTTTATGATTAGGACGTTCAACTCGTATTGTAACAACTGAAACATCGTTTTCTTCACCAAATTTTAAGACCTGCTCAATCTCATTTTTATAGCGAGTATCGGGAATGACTATTAATAAGCCATCTGTTTCACTTTTAAGAGAATGATTACAAGCACTTCTTAGACTGCGCAGCATTTCATTTACCCAAATGTTTGGGTTATAATTCCTGCCGCCATCCCCAATCATTTGTAATAATGCTCTTCCTGCTTTATCCTTTTTACCATCCCAACCAAAAGAATGTGTAGCGATAAACTTTACAGGACTTGCAAAGTGCCAATTATATGCGTTTCCAAATTTTGCTTGCTTACCTAATATAATATTTGCTACGGTATCTTTTCCGCTTTCAGCTTTACCACTAATTAAAATTATCATTTTCTTCATAATATCACCTAATAATATTATAACACAAAATTAAGTATTTGTCAATACCCCTTTAAGAAAAAGCCCATTTATGATACATGTCTTGAAGGGTACTTCTATTGAATTTGTAGCCTTTAGCTGCTTAATAGTCTTGACTGATTCCTCTGACATTCTTAAAGGCTTCTGTGGTGCATCATAGGGTAAATCATCTAGGAAATACCTTATTAATACATCCCCAACATCTAAATCTGCACTAGGCTTAAACCCCCTAGAAGTCATAACTAATACTCCTAGAGGGATATTTAAGTCACCGTTAATACGAATATAATCTAGCGAATCATTAACTTCTTTAAAAGGGCATTTCACTATTAAAGTTGTTTCGTCACTATAAAAACGTCCCACAGGTTTTGTAAGTAACATATCACCACGTTTAGGACTTATTACCATTGAATCATTTAAAAGTTTCATAATACGCTAAAATCCCCACCTAAATGTACGAATCTGTCACGAATTTCTTCGGTACGTCCTTGATTCCAAAACTGACTTCCAATGTAGCCGCACGTCCTACGCGCGACATTCATTTTTGTCTTGTCTTTATTTCCACAATTCGGACACTCCCACTCTAGTCTGCCGTGGTCAGTAACAATCTTAATCTCACCATCATATCCACAGACTTGACAATAATCACTCTTAGTATTTAATTCAGCATACATAATATTATCATAAATAAACTGAATAACTGTGATAACAGCATCTAAATTCTTAGTCATATCAGCACATTCAATATAGCTAATAGCCCCACCTGGACTAAGTAATTGAAATTCAGATTCAAATTTCAATTTTGTAAAAGCATCTATTGGCTCTCTCACATGAACATGATAACTATTAGTAATATAATCGTGGTCTGTAATGCCTTTAATCTCACCAAAACGGCTCTTTAAACATTTTGCAAATTTATAAGTTGTTGATTCAATAGGAGTACCATATACAGAATATCCTAACCCCTCTAATTCTTTCCACTCTGCACATTTATCATTTAATCTCTGCATAATAGCTAAAGCAAAAGGCTTTGCCTCTGGGTCAGTATGCGATTTACCTGTCATAGCCAAAACACATTCATATAAACCTGCATACCCTAAAGAAATTGTGGAGTAACCATTCTCCAATAACTTATCAATCTTCTCTCCCTTTTGAAGTCTTGCAATAGCCCCATACTGCCAGTGAATAGGTGAAACATTAGAAATTGTACCTTTAAGATTTTGGTGTCTTACCCTTAATGCTTTATGGCATAATTCTAACCGCTCATCTAAAATCTTCCAGAATTTTTCTTTATCGCCATTTGCAGATAATCCTACATCAACAAGATTTATTGTGACAACCCCTTGGTTGACATAAATACTTTATATTACTATAAAGATTAGACTATATCTTCACTTACTAAGTAAGTGCTGTGCGCTTCGGATAGTGATAAACTCTATCCTACATGGTTACACTCATCACCATTAGTCGTTACACCTTTTAATTCATCAAGATTTTTAATACGTTTAAATTCAAGAATTTCATAACGTTTTTTAAACCAGTGCTTAGAAAAGAATTTATTTAAAGAACCACTCTTATTTATATGCCCACTATATGCAATGAAGTTTCTAGCAGGACAAAAAGAAATTACTTTATTAAGGAGCTTATCAAATAAGGTTAAATAAAATACGTTACCTACTCTATGCTCATTAGCAACACAATCACCAATATTATCTTTTTTAGTGCCTACATAAAGATTCGTATAGTGGCAATTATTCACATTATCATCCTTATGATTTACTTGCTGCCCTTTACTTAAAGGATGTACCCATGTATGATATACAAGGCGGTGGACAGCAAATTTTCTTTGCTTGCCTTGATAGTAAATACATACATAAGGATATAGCTTACCTTGTACACCTCTATAAAGAGGCTTCAATAACTTTTTAGCAAATTGTGAAAATACAGCACCATCGGCACTGATAAAATAGTTAGGGTTAATATCAAGTTCTTTAAATTCTTTATTCTCTAAATATATTGATGTCATAATAATTTCCTCCAATTATAGAATAATTATTAATATAAGTTGGCACGGTATTGTCCATTAGGAGTTTCACCGTTAGCAGGGTTCATTCCCCACACCGCTTTATCATGCGTTCACACAGTTTAAGGACGGCTCAACAGATGGTCAACCGTCCATAGAATTTAGCTTTTCCATTTTCATCAAGATATGGTGTTAAGAAGCTTCTGCATCCCATAGGAGGATAACAATGTCCAACACCATCGGACGTTTTCTTATTCTCTAACATAATCTTTTCAGAAACATAATCTGGAACCATCCTCTTAGCCGTACATTTTGCAGCCATCTTTGTTAAGTAAAAATAGGGAGTTCCTTCCTTAACATTATCTTCCTCTAAGACATATATCAGCTTAGGAAAAGCAGGGGTTATCCATGCACCCTTTTCATTCTTGACTCCTTGATAACGCTGACGAATGATTTCCTCAATTACCATAGCAAGGTCTTTCTTTTCCTGCTCATTCTTAGCTTCATTGAGATATAGGAATAAGGTAACAAAAGGTGTCTGACCATTGGAAGTCATAAGGGTGTTAATTTGATACTGCATGGTTTGAACCCCTCTAGTGATTTCCTCTTTCAATCGCTTTTCAGCAATATCAAAGACCACACTCTCACAGATTTCATAATAAGGAGCAAGTTCTTCTCTAACTTTTTTTCTCAATCTCTGTCTTGAAGTATTGACAAATGGTGCTAAATGTGTTATAGAAACACTCTGCCCACCATACTGATTAGAAGCAACTTGTGCCATAATCTGTGTGGCAATATTACAAGCAGTAGCAAAACTATGTGGTTTCTCAATCAGTGTTCCGTTAATAACTGTACCATTTTGTAGCATATCTTCCATATCTAATAGTGCACAATTATACATTTTTTGAATAGCATAATCCATGTCATGTACATGAATAATACCTGCTTTGTGTGCCTCCATTACATCTGGTGGGAATAACAATTTCTCAGATAATTCTTTTGACACCATACCAGCCATATAATCACGCTGCGTAGAGTTAATAACAGGGTTTTTATTACTATTTTCCTCATTCACTTCTTGATTACTGAGATTAACAATATCTAAGACTTCACTTAAAGAATCTTTTGTTTCTCTAATCAATTTTCTCTTATAACGATAACGTATATATTCCTTAGCGGTTTCTTTACAAGAAGAAGCCATTAACTTATTTTCCACTAAATCTTGTATAGCCTCTACCGAAAGTTCTTCTTGTTTTTGATGCAGAATTTCATCTGCAATTTTTTCTTTAATATCTTCTTTTACAAAACCCGCTTTACCAATAGCATTTATAATCTTTTGCTTCTCAAAAGGTACTATACTTCCATCCCGCTTTTTAACAAATTTTACCATTGTTACCTCCTTATGGAAAAAGACTACCCATTTGAGTAGTCTTTTATTCATTTAATGTCCAACACTTCTTTTATAAAGTCATACCTAGGAGTGTAAAAACACTCTAGGAAAGCTTTATATGGGTCTACCTCATTGCTCATTACAGCTTTTATTGAAGCAGTGGAATAGCCACTAACAAGTGCAACCCCTTGTTTATTCTGTGTGATAGGCAGAGTATTCGTTCTTGAATTTACATTCCAGAATGAAAGCTTTGGAAGCTCATAACCTGCTGCCTTAAAGTCAGATTCTATATCCTTCATCAAAAAGTGCTCTGAATCTGAAACACAGTAATTAAATTCCATATCACTAATGATTAAGATTCTAGGAATCTCAGACTGTTCACAGTGATTTGCTACCGCAGTTCTTAGAACTAAATCAAATACTGCTTCAACATTTGTAGAAAATCCCCACTCTGCTTTTGAAACTGCTATTAATTTATCTAAAATATTGTTATATTTAGATACATCAACAAATGTAGGATTATCACTAAACGTAATAATTTTATCTTTAAAGACACCCGCATTTCTTTCGGCAAAATAAAGACCTAAACCAACAGAAGCATCTATTGCCGCAATAGAAGAACTAACAGGTTCAAACATTGAACCGCTAGTATCAACTACAACAATAGTATTTTTAAGCTCACCAAAGTCTTTGAGTCCTTTCCACATTGCATTATATTGGTTCTTATAAAGCTGCGGAATCTGCTTGGAGAATCTAAAGCTATAAACAGAATCGGATAATCCTCTTAGCTTCGCCACAATATCTTGTGGGTAAAGAACTCCTGCATTAATCTTTACTTTCCCACTTGCTAAGCTCTTCAAATACTGCCTTCTGCGTTCATTATCTCTATCTAGGAAAAGATTAGAGTAACGCAGATTTGCTCTTGAAGGTACTCCTTCATAATTAATCTCAGAAAACTCTCCGCGACTAATCTGTGCTTCAACAACCTTTAAGTGCTTGCGTAATGCAGAAAGACGCTTGCGGTATTTTGCAGGTGTAGTATTAAAAACATCTCTAGCAAAGTAATTTGCAAGTTTGATGGTTTCTTTACTACTTGCATTAACCGATGGCATCCATTTTGCAAGTAAGGAACAAGGTTCATTATTAGCCATTGAATATTCATCTGACAATAAAGTTCCTATAATATAGCCTTCCATTTCCTCTTGAAATGGTGTATCCTTTAAAACAAATAGGTCGTCATATCTTCCATACTCAACTATTAAAGGCAGCATCCTAGGAACATATTCAAAGTTCCTGTTTGCAAGTTCCTTTAAAATAGCACGAAAGATACGTCTTTCACCCATTCCTCCACGCGCGTCCCGCAAAAAGAACATGTAACGTAGCAAAAGTTCGGGGTCAACAATGCTACTAACAAGTAGTGCTACCTCTTTTTGCAAGTTTGCATCATCTGCCTTACGCAATGAAGGTACTTTATAATTAAAATCCAACAGCTCATTGTAGGTGGTGTTGTACCCTACTGCGCCGTTTTCTGTAACACTCTTATTTGCTTCGTTTTGTAGTGCTGTCATAAAAGTAACACTCATAATAATTAGTCCTTTCTTAAAATAAATGGCTGGCATAGTAGGACTCGAACCTACAGCCAAATGATTAACGGTCATCTACTCTACCATTGAGCTATATGCCAATTTTTGGGGGCTTCCTCAATTAATCTCTTGTAAGCTATTAGTTTAAAACACCTTGCACCACGAGAAGGTTGCTTACTTAGCAAGGCGAGCTGGCAGCAGGAATCGAACCCGCAAAGCTAGTTTACAAAACTAGCGTTTTACCATTAAACTATGCCAGCATTTGGTGCTTCCCAATGGAATCGAACCACTCACACAATGATTTTCAATCCTTTGCTCTACCAACTGAGCTAGAGAAGCAAGATTGGGCTGAAATACTTGAATATAATTCCTTGTTATAGTTCAAAGTATTAACTGTTACATTATCAACCCATATGGCGCGGCAAGTAGGAGTTGCACACACCCTTTTGAGTCCTTGCTTCCTCAACTACACACTTGTGCTTTGCCGCATTTGGTGTGCCTGACCAGACTCGAACTGGTACGGATAAATCCGAGGGATTTTAAGTCCCTTGCGGCTGCCAATTACGCCACAGGCACATAAAATGGTGCGCACACTAGGAATTGAACCTAGGACATACCGATTAAAAGTCGGTTACTCTACCAACTGAGTTATGTGCGCATTTTGGCTTCCCCACTGTGAGTCGAACACAGAGCAAAGGATTAGAAGTCCCTTAGTTTATCCATAACCTATGGGGAAGTTTAATGTTGGTGGAACGACATTTTCCACATCTTCCAATAAGAAATTTTCAATCTAAGCTATTCTTATTAGACGGTAGCCGCCTTTCTACCCTCAACATATGGAGCGGGCGATGAGAATTAATTATATACCCATTTATAACCATAAGCTGTTACTCTTTTTCCAGAGCAAACGCAAGGTATATGCCCTCCACCATTAATTTTACAATGATAAATAGATTCAATATAAGCATTAGCTTCGGTAATAGAATGGAAGCTCCTAATAAACTTACCATCTTTTGTGAGCATACTAACAGATTTATAAGTACCCTCGCTACCCCTCTTTTTAATATAAAAGGGGTCTATACCAAATTGGTGTAGTGCATTTCTAATTGTAGAGGAGGAGTAACCTGTAAGCTGTTGTATCTCATGTATGTTTTTATTAAATATCCAAAATACGCCTACAATGTTGCGGTCTAAGTAAGACTTCCCATCCCCACCTGTTGTAGCATTATAACCACTTTTGAAAGAACCAAAGTATTCAATCCAATAAATTTCCCTATCAGAAACAATATCTTCAGGACACTCTTCTATTAAGGCAATCTTAAAATGCTCTGTGCCATATTTTCTCATAGCAGCGTAGAGAGGTCGTTTTTCATTTTTCCTCTTCTTACAGTCTTTTAAATGCTCTTTCCACCTTTTCTTGATACTACCTAAAGTTTTACCAATATACACCTTAGCATTTATATCATTAGTAATTTTATAAATAAATGCCATAAAATCCCTCCTTAACTATTGTTAAGGGGAGGTGTTGTTATCCCCTAATTCCTTAGTTTACGTAAGCTATTAGTTTAAAACACCTTGCACCACGAGAAGGTTGCTTACTTAGCAAGGCGAGCGGGCGATGAGAATCGAACTCACAACATCAGCTTGGAAGGCTGTAATTTTACCACTAAACTACACCCGCATTTACAAAGTGCCTTAATAGTTACATGTTTTCCGAAATGTTGTTCTTAAAAAGATTGCTGAGGCACTTTAAAACAAGATGCTATTAAAATATTTTCTTCCATAAACATTTTTGTTCAAATTTGCTGTAGCATCTTATGGTCGGCATAGCAGGATTTTAACCTGCGACCCCCTGCTCCCAAGGCAGGTGCGCTACCAAACTGCGCTATATGCCGTAAAACCTGGCTGGGGTAAATGTACTCGAACCACTATTCCAAGAGTCAAAGTCTTGTTTCCTACCTTTAGAAGATACCTCAATTTGGAGAGCTGTAAGGGAATCGAACCCTTGAATGTTGGTTTTGCAGACCAATGCCTTCCCCAACTTGGCTAACAGCTCTCTTTAATTAAAGATTAATAGTAGGGAGTGAGGTAATCGAACCCTCGACTGAGCATGGTGATATGTGCGAGAATCGAACTCTGCATTAACAGCTTGAAAGGCTATTGTCCTAACCATTAGACCAACACATCATAGGCTACTTGAAAAATAAGGTACAGAAAGGAGCTAACAAAAACAAACCTTATTCAAACTCCGTAGCAAAAGTTTTTATGGTGCTCTCTAGGGGACTTGAACCTCTATGACACGATTATAAGTCGTGCATCCTTACCTATTGGATGAAAAGAGCATTTCCTTTACTGTAATTAGTATATCATGGATTTCCCAATTTGTCAATACTAAATTTGAAAATTTTGGGGGAAAGTATGGGACTTGAACCCATACATCACTAATAAGTGACTACTGGAAGTTTAGCAAACTTCTGCCTTACCATTAGGCTTAACTTTCCATGTGTAAAATAGGTAGTGCTCTGCAAAGACTACCTATTTACAGAAACACTTGTAAGTAAGTCAAACTGTAATGCTGTTCTTTTCCCCGCACTACTAAGGAATATTAAGCCATGTGATTTGGGAGCACTTAGCTTATGGTGGCTTAGGTGGGATTTGAACCCACGCAGCGTAAACGCGGGGGATTTACAGTCCCCTGCCATTGACCTCTAGGCGACGTAAGCCATTTTGAGGGAAAGCCTAGGCAGTCCCTCTACATTTTGATTAGAGGATGCTACCCCTGCAAAAATATTCTTTACAATGCCCTTCTTGCTGGGCAAGGCTTACTAAGACACAACCAACTGTAACCATCTGCTGATAAACTTAGTAAGCATGGGGGAGTGGGTGGGATTTGAACCCACGGAACTTCTCAGTTCGTCTGTTTTCAAGACAGGTGCAATAAACCAGACTCTGCCACCACTCCATAATATTGGTACTCCCTGTGGGATTTGAACCCACACTAAACTGTTTCTAAGACAGTTTCCTCTGCCGAATTGGGATAAGGGAGCATATACCCTAGATACTTATAGGAGTATATTTTGTAGCAATGTGTAATTAATGTAAGTATCTAGGAGTCACTATTAATTAAGTCTTTTGTAATAATTCTCGATAGTACCGAGAGTTTCGTAAGCTTCTTTATGTGCATTTAAAACTTCCAATACTGACTTAGCTTGCTCAATCAGTTTCTCAACTTTATGTTTCTTTGCAGAATTATATTTTGCAAAGCATTTCTCACGCGCAATATCTTTACCAAGCTGCTCATCCCAAACATCCCCATCTGCGAGTTTTGCAACGCCCTTAAATGAAGAGCTTAAAGAATATGCAAGCAGTTCTTGTAAAGGAATATCGTCAATATTAGAACAATCTTTATCAAGAATACCGAGGTCTTTCATAAGGTCAAATTCACCGCACTCACCAATACAAACTACTACGCCATGTTCTTTGTCTACAATGTAACGTAATCTCATAATTATTTCTCCTTTTAAAACAAAAATTATTTAAAATTGGCACACTCGGCTAGGACTTGAACCCAGACCAATGGATTTGGAGTCCACCGTTCTACCAATTAAACTACCGAGGCATTTACAAGGTAGTGCCAAAAACTATAAATCAAACATTCACAGTCAAACATATCATCTGCATTGCTGTACTACCTTTGCTGTAATTATAGTATATCACAAGTCTTGTTGTTTGTCAATACCTTTTTTAAAAATTTTTTGTACTTCCGAAACCACCTACACGTTGCTGCGTTACAACGTCACCCAAAGTATTGTATTTTAGGAAAATTCCTTGTGTAACTCTTTCACCCGCTTTTAACGTAATAGGGTAATCATTTAAGTTATAGAGGGGAAACATAATCTCTCCGTGATAATCTGCATCAATAATTGATGGTGAGTTCATTAAGATTAAACCTCGTTTGCAGGTAGAGCTTCTAGGCGTAATAATCAAAACATCTGTATCATACATATCAACAGCAATACCGCTATGCGCCATTCCTAAGCTTCTAGGTGCAATAGTAATATCCTGTGCTAGATAGAAGTCATATCCTGCTGATAATGCTGTCTTTCTCTCTGGCAGCCTTGCATTACCACTAGAATCATTTTCCACTTTATGAAAACTGCGTTTAGATAAATCGTTAAAAAAGTATCCCAATTACTTACCCTCTCTTAAAATAAAAACTTTAATATCTCGTTTACCGAATTTATATGCTTCATGTTTAGTCGGAACATAAATATCAACTCTATTCCCTTTTATAGCACCGCCTGTATCTTTCACCTCGTAAACACCACTTAAATCACCTGCACCCTCAATTCTAATCAAAGAGTGCATTGGAATAACATCAGTATCTACGGCTACAATACCACGCCGCACCATTTCACCACTAGCGGTTCTACCATAATCTGGATGCCCCATAGGCTTACCACATTCATCTTCTGCTGCTGTATATGCAGTAGCTACAAAATGAAGTCCTGCAATCTCTTCTTCATGCGCAGAAGCTTTTTGATAAGGCTCTATCACAGGCGTGGTCTGCTTAATTGTGGGCTGCTTAATTATTGTGGTATTATTTTGTGAACTAAGGCTGTCATATAAATAATAAGCTGGAAAAATAACATTAAAATTAAGCGCTGTAATCAGTGCCGCACTTGCTACAATGATATACTTGCTTACCATTTTTTACCTCCTTTTGAAGCGGATAACCGCAACAGTACCATGTCTTAGCTTTTAAATATGCTGTACCACATTTATACTCTTTGCCGTCGTCGCCAATAAAAGTAGGCTCAACAGTATATTTTTCATTTTCCTCCAATTCTTTAATCTGTGCTAAAGAATCATTTCCTAGAAAATCAAGAATGTCCTGTTTAGTTTGATTCAACATTTCAATACTAGCATCTATACGCTGTATCAAAAGTCTTGCTTTTGCTTCGTCCATTATCTGTACCTCCAATCTTTTAAAAACATTTTAGCACAGATATTATGGATTGTCAAGAGCCTTTTTTAAAAACTTTGGGAGTTAAATCCTCTTCGCGACGCTTGCAAAGCGTTATCTTCTTGTCAATATACATTGCCAACGCAAAACATCTAATGGTATGAGTGAAATACTCATCAAATTTTGCACCGTCAAAAGAATCGGATGTAAAATCAAACATCTTTTTCTTATACTGCTCTGCTATATGCAGCGTTTCTATCTTGCTTTTTTCAAGAGATTGCTTGATTACAAGGACTTGGCTTATACTTGCTTTTGCTATCAAATCAAAAAATTCGTAAAGCTCCATATCGACGATTTCTGCTCGTGTGTATTGCTTATCTATCAAAATCGTTCCCTCCAAGATTTGCTTGTTTTCGTGAAAATTTATCGTGTAATCCTATTATACCACACTTTTTGAGTTTTGTCAATACCCCTAGGCAAAAATCCTTAAAAGAAAACGAGAAAAGAAAAAGAACCAAAAAGAAAAGAGAAAAAGAAAACAAAAGAAAAACAAAAATAAAAATAAAAATTATTATATTATATTATTATATTATATATATAAGGAATTTTAGACTAAAAGTATCTATAAAGATTAATTAGAAAAGGATTTATTATTTTGTTTCTTTTAATCTCTTTTTTATTTCTTTTCTTTTGGTTACTTTTCTTTTCTTTCTTTTTTCTCTTTTTTCTTTAAGGATTTCACACTTTTGACAAAATAAATCCCCATTTTACAAGGGTTTCAAGGATTTTACCATTTTATGTGACAAAAATGTGTCTTAAAATGGAAAAGTACCTGGTAAGAATTTCAAGGATTTCTTTTTGAAAATCTCATGCTAAAATATTTTAAAAATTTTTGGTAAAGGGTATTGACAGATATAAAAACCTGTGGTATAATAAGATTATGGAAATTTATCGTGTGAAAAATTAAGTGTAAAAGTGTTGAAATCCCATTAATAAAGGCTAAATTCCCATTTAAAATTTATCGTAAGCCTTTATTGTGGGGTTTAGTAGGTGATTCTTATGTCTGAAAATTTAAAGCCCAATTTAATAGCGCAAAGCTTTCCAGTGCTACAAATTCTTGAACCAACTTTAGTTGCAGTACCTGCGATTGAAACATCTTGGGAAAAGTACCCCCTCTATCTAGAGGTTAAAAGCGCAGTATACGTAAACACTGTAAACGGCGTTTTACCTGCATTGAAAGGGGACGTTATAGTTTGGGACGAAAACAAAAAGGTTTCTATAAAGCATAAAGCCACGTGGGACTATATGTATGGAAAGTTTCTTAGAGAAAAAGAGGGAGATTTAGAAAATGTTACTTTCACGAAAGAATTTTGGAAAGAATAAGTGGGGATACCTACATCCTTGGGGAATAACATATCGTTATTTTCAACCAGTGCATACTTTAGGCATTGTTAAACAACCTCGTAATTATCACTTCTTAGTCGTAGGAGAGGTTGTACGCGTTTTAGACGCTCCAAAAGATAAAGATGATGTGTGGGTTCAACGTATATCTGAACCACTTAAACAAGAATTAAGTAAAGAGGATTTAATCTTATGCTAAAACCTAAAATTGTAAAGCTCATTCTTGAAGGAATGGGGATTAGTGCCTCTGATACGTTTCTTATCAAAGGGGAACATAGCCCTTACAGAATTACTAAAACAGGGGATGTACAACGCTTTGTAGGTACTTGGACGGACAGCTGCTATTCCTACAAAGACCTTATTGACATTGTAGATGCAAAACGCTTTGAAATTTGTTCGGAGGAATTTATAGATGGGGACTGCATTAAAAAAACTAGAGCATCAAAAAAATAGTTTCTATAAAGTTGAAATTGCAGATGATGGAAGTCTTATGACATCTTTTGAAGGTGACATATCTTTACTTTTGCACACCGCCCTTTTTGCAAGTGCAGATGCTATTAAAATATCAAAAGGCAAAATTGATAAAGAATATATTAAGAGCTTGATTGATAAATACGTAGAACAGTGTGTAGGTGAGCAAAATGAGTCTTGATAAAGCTATTTTACACGGAAAAGAACATAGAAAGCCCTTTCATGGGGCAAAAGCCGTAGATATAACCTGTCGTAATCACGGAGATTGTGCTTATTGCAAGGAAAACCGTATTTTTAAAAACAAACGTGCAGAAGAAGATAGCTTTAAAAAATTGAGAGATTATTTAAATGGGGATGAATAAGGTGGATTGTATGAAAAAATCACAAGCAAGCATTAGTTTAAATGAGGTTTTAAACCTTTGGGGAGCGCAGGTAAAAAAGGTACAAAAACTTTTAGAAATGAATGAATCTTTCCCAGATGGAAATGCTTATAGTACACTACTTGCAGAATTTCGCGTATTGGAACAGCTTGGTAGCTGCTTCGCTAATGCAAATTTCTTACTTGATAATGATTTGATAAATGCTGTGAATAAAACACACGTAAAATAATTTAAGTCCCTTTTGGGGGACTTTTTTCTTTAAAGACTATTGACACCCACAAAGCTATGTGATATACTCTTATTAAAAGAAAGGAGATTATTACTATGATTACAGTTGGCACACCTTTACTAGAGCAGTCATTCGTTCTGATGCTTATGGTAGTGCTAGTGTCACTTATTTTAGTAGTAGCTATAGTTACAGTGTTCATACTTACAGAAGTTGCAAAATCAATTAGAGAAAATTGGCATAAGTTATACGGAAAGGACAGATTTTATGATTAAATTACTTCTAGGCGCTTCTCCCTGTACATATTGGAGCATTGCTAAGCGTGAAGGCAGAGAGGTTGTAGCTGCGGGGCAAGGTTGGGAATTATTTAAGAATTTTTTAATTGCAAAAGAACAATTCAAACCAGACTTTTTCTTATATGAAAATAATCAATCTATGTCATCCGCAATTAAAGAGCAAATTTCAAATGAATTGAGAACTTCGCCAATTCCTATTGACAGCGCACTTGTTTCGGCGCAAATGCGTAAACGCTATTATTGGTTGAATGGAATTGCACCTATTCCAGAAGATAGAGGGATTGTTCTCAGAGATATTTTGGAAAATGGCGTTGATTTAACTTGTAATGACAAAGCCTACTGTTTAACAGCACGTTATGGTAATTGCGTTGCTTGGAATACTTTAGAGCGTAAACAACGTAATATGGTGGCAATTAGAATAGGAAATTTACCAAAATCTGATGGAACAATTTCTACTTCGCAAGCTTACCGTGTTTATAGCATTGACGGTAAGAGTGTAAATTTAACCGCTAACGGTGGCGGTATTGGTGCAAAGACAGGATTATATGCCATTCCGTCCTCTAAAGGATACATCGTACAAAATGGGCAAATGCTTATCAGAGATAAATGGTACGATGTTAAACTTGATAATGGCATTTATGAAATTCGCAAACTTACTCCTGTGGAGTGTGAAAGATTGCAGACACTGCCAGATAATTTTACAGCAGGAATCAGTAATTCACAAAGATATAAGTGTTTAGGTAATGGTTGGACGGCTGAGGTAATAATTCATTTATTATCACATTTATTAAAAGACGTTCCACGAAATGAAGAATTACAAGTTGTTTCTTTATACGACGGCATTGCCACAGGCAGATACTGTTTAGATAAGCTAGGCTTTACAAATGTACATTATTTAGCGTATGAAATAGACAACTTTGCAATTAAAGTTGCTAAGAACAACTACCCAGATATTATTGAACTTGGGGATGCTTTCCAAGTGCGTAATCTAAATTAAGGAGTTTTATATGAGATATATTGAATTGGTTGAATTAGGTGGAAAATCTTGGTATTTTAACTTAAAGTTATTTTCAAGTATTCGTCTTGATAAAAAAGTTAGTTCGACAGGTTCATTTAACTATATTGTTTTTATTGCTTTAACTGGTGTAGACAAACCTATTCCAATGAACATTACACCTATTAGTTTAAATGATGCCAAATGTTTGCAACATAAATTTTTAAAATTTCTAGACAATAAAAACGTGAAAATTATCTCCATTAATCCTCTTAATGGTGGTATGGTTTACGAAGATGTATGTTTTAAATAATTAAGTTTATGGTGGAGCATTAGTCAGCTGATTAGTGCTTCACTATATAACATAAGGAGAAATAAATGCAGAGTTATATTAAACAAGGTAATTGCTTAGAGTTAATGAAGGCTATACCTGACAAAAGCGTTGACATGATTTTGTGTGACTTGCCATATGGAACTACGGCAAGCGGTTGGGATAAAGTAATTGACTTCTCCCAATTATGGGGAGAATATGAGCGAATAATTAAAAATAATGGAGCTATTGTGTTGTTTTGCAGTGGACAGTTTACGCACAAATTGATTAACAGCAACGAAAAGTTATATAGATATAAATGGGTATGGTTAAAAAACAAACGAGGAAACTTCGTAAATGCTAAAAATCGCCCTATGACTTCCTATGAAGAAATTGCGGTTTTTTCAAAAGGTGTAACGGCAAATGGTGGCAAAAACAAGATGAAATACTTTCCCCAAGGACTGATTGCAAAAAAGACGATTCGCAGGGGTAAAAGCGGAGCAAAATTTGGCACTATGGCTGGGAAAAGACCTTCGCATAAAGATGTTACCATTTCTGAATATACTAATTATCCTTGGGATACATTACAGTTTGATTGTGTTCCCAAACCAATACATCCCACCCAAAAACCTATACCCTTGCTAGAGTATCTAATTAAGACCTACACCAATGAGGGAGAAACAGTCCTAGATAACTGTATGGGTAGTGGGTCAACAGGTGTAGCATGTCTACATACTAATAGAAACTACATTGGATTTGAGCTTAATGAAACATACTTTAATGCTGCAAAGAAAGGGATTGAAAAGGAGATACTCACATATGAACAATTTTGATAAAATTGAATTAACTATTGAAGAATTACTTGATAAAGCTATTAATGGCGAAAAACTTACCGAGCAAGAATGGAAAAAGGTTGTTAGCTATGCTGAGGATAAAGAGATTGATGAAGTAGAGGGTAATGTAGGGGTTGGATTGGACTTTGCATTATAATTTTCCCTTACAAAGAGAAGCTTTATAGTGTTAGTTATGAGGTAGGTTTAACAGAATATTGTGATAATGATTATGCTGGTTGTTCTATCGGTGAAGTCCGTAAAGTAGTTAGAACCATTGAAGATTGGGAACTTATTTGAGAAAGTGAGCTGTTATAATGTTTTATTATCCAAATTGTAGAAAACTTCCCATAGGGAAAATTGACGATAGTATAGTATATTTAGATTTTGAATTAGATGCAGATTATACTGCTTACTTGATACGTCTTTATTATGCTACCGATGATGGCTGCCAATACGTTTCTAGATTGGTAAGCCTTTTAGAGCTTGAAAGATTTAAGGGCAGTCCTACCTTTATTTTAAATCAGTATTTTAGTGACTGCTTTAATTCTTTGAGGGGTGTTAAAAAGTATCTAAATTTCGACTTTGAATCATTTTTGAACGGCGGTGTGGCACAATGAAAATTTTTAATGAAGATTGTTTTAAAGTATTTCCTATTTTAGAAGATGAAAGTATTGACATGATTCTCTGCGATTTACCATATGGAACAAGCGCGTGTAAATGGGATACTGTACTAAACTTTGAACGTCTTTGGCAGGAATATATTCGTTTAATCAAGCCATCTGGAGCAGTGGTACTCTTTGGAAATGAACCATTCTCTAGTCACCTACGCTTATCTTGTCCCCCCCCCTTACGTACAAGTATGATTGGAAATGGGTTAAGAATAAAGGAAGCAACTTTTTAAACGCAAAATTTCAACCGTTTAAATTAAACGAAGATATTATGGTTTTCTCTAAAATGGCAAGTGCTCATTCTAAAAAGGGAAGTATGAATTACTTTCCAATTATGGAAAAGGGCGCACCTTATAAAAATACATGGTGCTCTAACCGAAAGGGTGGCATTAGTGCTGTTGTCGTCTCTAATTTTCATCCTAAAGAAAATTTTGCACCAAAGACTGTGACAGAAAGACTTCCAGGAAATATCTTATATTTTGATAAACCTACAAATGGTTTCCACCCTACTGAAAAGCCTGTACCTTTATTGGAATACCTTATCAAAACCTATACACATGAAGGAGATACAGTTTTAGATAATTGTATGGGCAGCGGAAGTACAGGTGTTGCTTGCCTTAACACAAACCGCAACTTTATAGGAATAGAATTAAATGGGGATTATTATGAAACAGCAGAGAAAAGAATCAATAACGGATAAAGATGTAGAATTATTTAAAAAGGTTCTTGAAGATATGGGGATGCCTCTTAAAGAAGGGAGTGGAGGTATTACAATTAATGGAATACCAGCGCTTGAATGGCTAAATACCCATGAATTATTCCCAGATTTTCGCGGAAAAAGTTAAAATAGTGCTTGACAATGTGCCTCCAACGTATTATAATAGATACAAGAAATGGAGGTACATTCTTATGAAAAGCAAACATTCCAATCTGTATGTTATGTCCAGAATTTTAGGACACCCTACATATAGAACGATGATGAGCAGTCCTAGAGATAAACATACTAATATTTATCAAGAAAGTGATTTCTATGCACTTTGTATAATTTCCTTTATTATAGGAAGTATGTTGGATGCAATATTTGGAGGTTAATAATGAATAGCGTATTATTATTAGTCTTATTGATTATCTTTTTATACATTTTAAGTCCTTTAATCAGTAACTCTAATTGTTGTGCAAGCTGTGGCAGCACAGAATTGGAAGCATCTTTTAGTGGGCATCCAATTTACAAATGTACTAGATGTGGATGCGTTAATATTATAGGAAGTGCTTTATGATTAAAGTATGATTTTGAAAGGCAGATAAGAATGAAATGTAAAGCGTATATTTTTGCCAACGCTTCAGACTACGATATGGATGACATATCGGAAGAAATAACATTCGCTGAAACAGCGGGAAAAGCAAAACAAGATTTTAGCATGGAGAACGGAATCCATTACAAGGACATCAGAGTGCAGCGTGCTCCTTGGGCAGATAAATACGGTGATGTTGACAGTATTCCTGTTGAGGAATGGTTAAACCACGGTTGGTATTTTATTTGCGATACCTGCGGCGCAGAGATAGATGATATAAAAGACTTCCATGTCAATAGCAGAGGATATTGCTGTAAGAAATGTTTTAATGAGTGGGTAGAAAGTGGAATAGAGAACCGCAACAGGTTGCGAAATCTCTTGTAACTGTTGCAAAAAACGCAACAGCTCAAAGCCCTTTGAAAAAGTTAAGGGGATGAAAGGTAGTAGACGAATCGTAAAAATCGTCAATAAAGATTAAGCCTTAAGGTGTAACAAAGGAGTAAGTAAAATGACAGTAAGTGAATTGATTGACGTTTTAAAAAACTATGATGATGATGCTAAAGTGTATATTGCTATAGGCAGGAACACATATGATACAAGTGTTGCCATACGCCTTTCCAAATTACATTGGGAAGTGGTAAGCAATGACGTTGTAATTGTCGGGGTAGATAATAATTAAGCCCTAGGGTGCAATGGCAGGGTTGCTGAATAGCAGTAGGTTGCGGACTTGGCAACGGTAGGCTCATTATTGTTATGAACTGATGAAACAGGTCTGCGTAAAATCCAAGAAATCCCTTGCTGTTGCTTTATATAGAAAGGGGAAAATAAATGAATGAACCGATTATTTCACCGTGGCTGATATACTGGGCAGGAAGAATTGAGTTTATACAAATAATCTGCTGTGTAGTAGGTCTTGTAGTAACTGCGCTTGCCGTGTCGGTTGCAATAGCAGTCTTGACAGATGATTATGAGCATGACGAATCCGTCAAGGCACTCAAAATACTTGTTTGTGCGGCTTTTGTTTTGGATACGCTGGCAGTATTCCTCCCAACAAAAACGGAAATATACGCCATGTATGCTGCTGAGCGTATAACACCAGCCAACATCAAGGCTACAGGCGAATTTACTGGAAAGACAGTAGACACGCTGATTGAGAAGATTTTAAAAGCAAGTAAGGCTATGGAGGGAAAGTAATGTTTATTAAGTTTGGTAAACAACATTGGATAAACACACAATACATTGAATCTATATGTATTTCAGCCAACAATGAGGTTCGCGTGTTTATTATAAATAGTGATGTGTCTTATAAATGCCACACTTATGACACCTATAGGGAAGCTGTAAACGCTGTAAATGACCTTGTTGAAAGAATCAATAAAGAAAAGGAATGAAAACTGATGAAAAAATATACTGTAACAGGGTATGCTAATGTAGTTGTTGAAGTGACGGTAGAAGCAGAAAACGAAGAAGAAGCCATTGAAAAGGCTTATGATAATGTTAGTATTGATAACTATTGTGGTAACGGTGGGACAAATAAGCTTATAGGCGTTTGTGGTACTGATGAAGCAACAGCAAGTATTTATGCTGACAGTGAACTTGAATATGTAGAAGTAGAAGAGGTTAAATAAATAAAGGAGTAGTAACATGGATGATTGTGAAAGTGGCATTTGTGATATTTGTCACAAAGAATCTAAGAGCTTAAATAGAAAGTATTACTATTATGGCTTCCCTTGTGAGTGTCACGGTAGTGAACACGTTGAATTAGTGCGTTATTGCCCTAATTGTGAACCACATGAGCCTACTTGCACAAAAGTTCGGCTAACGACAAAGGTTGCTAAAGAACTTGGTAAGTTGTGGCTATGGACGTAAAGGGTGGACAGAATGACAATCAAAGAGCTTTATGAATATGCTAAGGTTAATGGCTTTGAAAATCTGCCGTTCCGCTATGGATATGTTGATGATGACGGTGTTTTCCGTCCGCATGATTTTGATTTTGCAGATTTTGAATACGATGCAGAAGAAGTAACAATGCTGTTTTCAGAAGATGCGTTAAAGGCATTAGCTGATGAAATGTCAAAAAAGTAACGATGAATTACGCGGGCATTGAGGAAGGATTTGTAGTATATCGCTGCTCCCATTGTCAATCGGACGTATACCACACAATATACTGGCATGATTATTGTCCAAGTTGTGGCAGAAAGATTAAGGAGTGGAAGTAATAATGGTATTAAGAACCGTTATGCTCTTGCTGTTAGCAACAGAAGTGCTCAGCTGGTTAGAAGCAGACGAATTTGTTTTACATACCGTATCAATTACAAGATGCGTATTAATGGGCATCGCAACCAGCTTGATTTTTTCAAAAAGGATATAAGGCATTAGGTATAGTAATGGCTGTATAGAGCCAAAGGAGGAAAAATAATGGCTAAAAATCTTATTCCAGAAATCTGTAAAATGCTCGGCGTGGAGCTGGGCGAAGAGTTTAAAGTCAAAGGACGTGAATATATTTTTCACTTCGTCGACAACGGATTAATAGCTTACAGAACTGATGGTAGTGTATTGCCTTATGAAAACTGTCTTGCTCATTTTCTGTGGTTAATAAATGGTGAAGAAGAAATCGTCAAACTTCCGTGGAAGCCGAAGAAAGGCGAACACTATTTTACCTTTTTAATCAGGGGCGACAAATGGTGTGTAGGCTCGTTGCACTGGGACGGCTTTCCGAATGAGTATGCTTTACTTGACAAAGGCTGGGTATATCACACAAAGGAAGAAGCAGAAGCTGCGCTGCCTAAGGTAGCTACGGAAATGGGGGTTAAGTTTATATAAGCTTTATAAGAGAAAAATGCAACATGTTGCAAAAATCTCCTATAAAAGTTTAGAAGGTGATATGATGAACCACAATATTCCCATAGGTGACAAGTGGCACAATAGTTATGTAATGCTACAAGAATTTAAACATTGTGTTTTTGAAGTCAGCATCAGTGGCGAAAAAGAAGTATTAAGAAGTGGGTAAGAAAGAGAGAGGAAAATTAATGAAAAAGTTATTTATATCTCAGCCTATGCGTGGCAAAACAGATGAAGAAATATTAGCGGTACGCAAGCTTGCTGTTAAACAAGTGCAAGAACGTATCGGGGAAGATGTCGAAGTAATTGACAGTTTCTTTCAAGACCATCCTACTTTTGACAAACCTTTAAAGTATTTAGCTGCAAGCATTGCTTTATTGGCTGATGCTGATATTGCTTACTTTGTAAAGGGCTGGCATGATGCTAGGGGCTGTTTGATTGAACGTATGTGTGCGCTTGCTTACGGTATTAAAGTCATTGATGAATGGTCAGAACCTAAGGAAAAGAAGTGAGAGTATATATATCGGTTGTGGTTACGGAGGGATAGCAAATGACTAATTTGTATGCTGCTAGAGATTTAGCAGATAAAATCAATTATATAGGTCAAGAACGAGCTGCTAGAAACTTGCTAGTTAAAATGAATACTGTACCTGTGGAGAAAGTCGCTACTATGACTGAACTTGATGTTTATGAAGCTATATTAGATAGATATAAATTTATCATATCCAATAGTGAAAATATTCTTTTAGTTGAAAAAGATAAATTGCAAGATTTCAATAAAATAGCTGTCTGGTTAAGCAGATGATTACTTTACAAAACGGTTATCAATCATGTAGTTATTCAGAGATAAAAAGGAGATAACAGATGTGTGTAGTATTAAGTGATAAACGTAGAACTGTTGAATGTGTTTTTGGTTATGGTGCATTACTACGCTATCGGTTGGCAGTTGCGGAAGCATACGGCGTTAAAGAATCACTTTTAGCCGCTATTATGCCACCATTTTCAGATATGGATAACGTATTTATAGAGGAAGTTGAGGAAAAAGTACCAGATGAAGTAGCTGACTTTCTCTTTGCTTGCGATTGCGGTGCTGAATTTAACCAAAAACAGTCTAGCGTAATTTATCATGCGTTGAAAGATATTACATTGCCAGAGAATTATAATCCTGTAATTACTGCATATGGCATTACATACGACCTGCACAAAGCATTTATAGAGGTTTTTGGCTTAGGCAGACGTAAAAACAATGGTGTCTTGTGGGCGTAGGAAGTATTTTTAAGCAAATTTATTCTTGAAAGGGAAAGGAATGTGTTAGATTTAAAGGATGTAGTTACTATAAATAATAAAAAGTATCTCTTATCTACCATTGATGTATCTGTTCAACTTAACGCATATCCGATTATGGGCGCATTAGAGTATCCATTTGAAACTGCATTATTTCGGATTAATGACAACAATGAGGTTGATTGGGTGGTTTCATATTGTTGTAAGTATAAAACTATTGAAGAAGGGGAAAAGGGGCATAAAGATTTTCTTAAACGTGTACAAAACGGAGAAAAAATGCCATTTTTGGAAAGAACTTAGACAGTTTAAAATGCAGGAAAGTGCGCTTAAAGAAAGCATTTAAAAGGAAAACGGTGGCTAGGGTTGGCAAAAGTATTGGATTTTATAGGAGTTTCTTATTAAGTGCTTTACAAATCATACCTTGTGTGTTATAATATACACAAGGTATTTTTATTAAGGGGGATTTTAAATGTTTGTAACTGAACAGCTTTATGATACTACTAGCGTAGCTATTGCACCTATGGATAAGAAAGAAAAAGAAAAATTTCTTGACAGTCTTTCTTTGAAAGGTGTAGAAGTTACTTGTCCAGAGTGTCATGCAGCTTGTACCATAGAAACTACTGTGTATAATGGGCTTCATTACTACAATATCTATTGCCCCTCATGCAAGCTGAAAAGCAGTCTTTGGTATAGTGATATGGTAAAGGTTAGGATTTTAAATGCTTGGAACAAAGGGTATTATCATAAAAAGCGTCAGAAAGCACAGGAACGGTTAAACAAGAAGCGGAACAAATATTGCATTGAATGTGGTGCTCCCCTAGATGTATTTTCTAAGCAGACAAAGTTTTGCAGTAGGAAATGTAAAGAGCGTTATCGTAACAAACATTCTGGAGTATTTCAAAAATGTACAAAATGTGGTAAAGAGTTTGAGCTTAAAAGAATCAGAGAAAACAAGTATAGAAGTATCTGTTATGACTGCGAAAAAGAAGGTATGAAAGTTACCATTACCGATGAGTTCGGTAATAAAAAGACGTATGAAAACATTACAGATGCAAAATTAAATTCCTTTTACTCAGTCGGTACTTTATGGGCAAAAATACAAGGAGAAACTGTCAGAGGAAATACGCCGATAAAGGTGGAGCGTGAAATAAAGATAAACTCTGAAAGACAGCGGACTAATAGTAAACCTGTAATAGTAGTGGATGGCGACAAAAAAGTATATTTAAAATCTATACAAGATGCAGCAAGGTATCTAGGGGTAACTTGGGGCGCGGTAAAGTGGAGAATAAAGAATCCTAATTACAGTGGAAAGGTTAAGATATATGAAGTTAAAGAAGAATGAACAGCTTAAATATAATATTTATTTAGCTATCAAAGAATACTCTAAAGAACATTGTATGTATCCTATAAGCAAGGAATTATATACTGCTTTGGTATCGCTACCTTATGATACTAAAAATACGCCCAAAAGGGTGAAAAGGGTATTTGATAAGTATATAGAAGCAATAGTAATTTGGTATACTATTGACTTCATTAAGCAGGTAGATTGCCCAGAAAGTCTGCATCAATACATAGATGGTATGTTCATAGATTATTTCTTTAATGTAATCTATTCACCTGTAAAACATTTAGGGCATGTGATAGATGATAACTTTGCACAACTGTCTATTCCTTTTAGGCTGCTTTATCAGCATTGGATGCACGTGCATAAAGACTTATACATGCTTAATAAGAAGTTAAGTGTGGAACTACTCGCGCGGAAAATGGGTGTAGAAATTGCGGAAAAGGTTGATACAGATAATTTATTACTACTTCCTTTAATAGAGAAGTCTTTATATCCAGATTCTTACCTTGCTAACTGCAAAGATTTTACAAATGCTAAGAGGGTGGGGGTAAAAGTATCGCCGTACCTAGAAGGGGTATTTAAATTAGAGGGCATAGAATATATGTTAGGGGCTTCTTAATGGAGTCCCTTTTTGTACTAGAAAAATCGGCTAAAAATTTCCGAAAATTTTGTAATGCAATAAGGATTCTGTACTAGAAAAAATGCTAAAAAATGCCGAAAATTTTGTACTAGAAAAATCAGTAAAATTTTTTGGAAAATTTTGTAATCAAGTTGCCAGGGTGGAATAGTCAGAAAATTCTGAAGGTGGGTGTATCCCTGTGTGGGACATGAAACGTCCCAGGGCAGGCAAGGGAAAAGGGAGAAGCCTCCCTAAATAGGATTAAATCCTATTAAAGACCTCTCCCTTAACTGTTCTAACTTCCTTATTAGTAATAGTTACTGATTCACCATCAAGTAATAAGGTATCATATATAATTCCATCGCTGTTAGCAATGAAGAATAAATGATAATTATTATTAATTATCATATATTCACCGCTATAATACAAGACTACGCCACAGCCTGCGTAGCCTTGCTTAATAGGAATCCTTCTCATCTGCTACTCCCTCTAAATTCCATGCCGTAAAAGTCGACGGGCGCAAACTCATACATATAAATGCGTCTACTGAAGTATTTAATATACGCTCCCTTGTTTGTATAATGGAGCTTCTGTGTAGTAATGTACCCTATAATTTTATCTCCAATAACGTACATTAATTTTACCTTTCCGTCAATACCATAAAAGATATTAAGTGCTATTAAAGATACATCGAAAGCAACATCATAAGCATGCACTTTATTAACTACGACTGTTCGCATTTATTAATCCCCCCTATTAGTAAGCAGGGAGGCTCTTGCCTCCCCGAATGTAGTTTTACAGATTAAACGCTTGTTTAATCTTATTCTGTAATTTTGACGTAGTGCGGGAATAATATCCGCCGTCGAAGTATTCGACTTCGCCTGCACTATTCAAACGGAGTATAATTGTCTGATATGAGTATACAATATACTCGCTCTTTTCGTTCAGGCAAGCGAAAATATTTGACGCTTGAAAAGGTTTTTTGTTTGCCAAATAGTTAACAAATTCTTTTAAATTAATCATGTTTATTTACCCCCCTTAATTAATTTTAGCCGTTTTTTTGACCGCCCAAATAAAGGAAAACGGCACGTTTTTTTTCACGTCATCGAACGAATTGTCATATATCCAATTCTCATTTGCAAGCTGTTTTTCATCAACAGCCTGCATATATTTTTCAATGGGTAATTGTAAAAGGGATTTTAGGTTGAAGAGTGCCTCCCATGCGGTGAAGGCTTTTTCCGCATTTATGCACTCCTCCTTGCAATACTTCCAAAAAAGCCCAGCTTGATGGGTATTACCTTGCTTGCGATGTTTAACGGCAAAGTTATAAAAATGCTTTGCACGTTTTTTGGTGTATTTCATACGCAGGTATAAACGTTGTTCCTCTGTTGCAATAGTAGTAAGTTCTTTCTTATTCATGATTTAACTCCTCCTCTAACTTGTAAAGTTTGTTTATAATCTTATCCGCATGCAAGCGGAAAATGTTATTTTTTTCGGATACATCGTATGTATCCGCAGGATAGCGACGCTCTAACAGCTCTTGTAGGAGCTGTATTTTTTTATCTATTGTCAATTCTCCATGCCTCCTCTTCCAAAATTAAAGCTTGTTTATACAGTCTTTTAATGCGTGTGTTTGAGGCACTACGCATTAATTGACTGATTCTAAATTGACCATAGGCAACGTTTTTAAAGGCTTCAGCCTTGCTACTAGCGTAACTAATACCATAATGGTTATTATAATCCGCTTCGTAGGCTTCCATTGCCTGCGCCTCCCAAAAACGGGACGCTCTCAAATTGTCCAAAGACAATTTAACGACTTCGTGTGTTATATTTTTGTAAAATCTCATGTTTTTTACCTCCCTATATAAATTGTCTACGGCGCAATCTCATTGCGACGCTTCACCACGTCGACGGCAACCTCTTCGGCGGTTGCCTGCCTGCCCACGTGGGCAGGTTGCTTTTAAGATACGATATTTAATTATCAAGGTTCGGTCATTAGGTTGAGCTCCTTTCATTCCCAACCTCTGTATATAGTATAGCAGATGTTGCGGATATTTTCAATAGTATTTTTTAACTTTTTTGGGAATTTAAAAAGATGTAATTTTCTGACAATTTCCTACTGATACTGCTGCAAGCGTGGAAAAAGGAACGGCATATATATATATATATAATAGAAGGAAAGTGTTTTACCCTGCATAGCATATGCAGGCTATTTTTATCCTGCCAAAAATGCAGGAATAGCCTTTAGAACGATGTAAACGCCCCGTCATGCTATTTTAGCATTTTTAGATATAACTATACCTATTTCGCTTAAAATTAATTCTAGGGCTATTTACGGCGGTGTCAGAGGCATATTTATTATATAAAAAAGTCAAATAGTCAAATTTTAGCTACCACCGTTGCAAGTTATTGGAATTTTCAGATAATTAGCAGGAGGCGTAAATCGTCTGAAAATTAAATAATCTGAAGATTAAGACATAAAATAGTCTGAATATTTATATGTTTATGAATATAGTATATTATTCAGACTATTCAATAATATTTAAAATTTCAGACTATTATTAATTATCAGACTATTCATTTACTTAATATTCAGATTATTAATAATCAGAATATTCTTTATCCTCGAAATTTTCCCTCTTATTAAAATATTCAGATAATTCATATTATTTAACTTTTCCCGCAACTCATATTTTTCAGACTATTCTTATAATCAGACTATTCATATTAATCAGACAATTCAAATAATATGAATATTCATATTAACAGAATTGTCTAATAATTAGACAATTCATAATATTCATAGTAGGAATTATTCCTATTAAGTATCGCCCTGGTAGAAAAGGGCGGGAACAGAGGTGTACGTCCTTCTAACCAACAAATAGGAATAAGTTACAATAAGGAATAGAGTGTACGTGCTACTACCGTACAAATAGGAATAATTCTCATTAGGTGTACCCACTAATGAGAATTATTATCACTAAGGAATAAAGTGTACGTAGGAACTCGTCCTATTAAGGAGTAAAATAAATTTAGGAAAGAAGTGTACGTAGTAACCATTACTAATAAGGAATATGTCTTAATAAGGAGTACGTACTAATTAAGAATTATTCCTAATAAGGAAAATTTTTTAAGTAGAAAAGGCTCTTAAATAGTAACTATTCCTATTAAGGAACGAGTAGTTAAAGGGAACGCCGCCCAAATAGGAATATTTCCTATTTAAGAGCCTATATAGTAACTACTACTATTAAATAGTAACTACCTATTACACCGCCGCTACACCTACCAACATGGGGTAGGAAGGATGCCGCCCTAAATAGGAAGAATTATCAATAGGTATAGTATATAGGAATATACTACTAAAGGGAAGGGAAATCGCCGCCCCAAAAGAGTATTCATTTCTATTATACTATACAGTAGTATATAAGTCAATAGATAAGATAAATATTCAGAAGATTAAATCATACCCATGAGAGGGCAGGAAATGCGCCCTAAAAAGGTTCTATTTTCCATAGGTATTACTATATAGGGGGGATGAATATGCCGCCAAAGAGGGTTATTTCTGTACTTATAAAGGCTATTACTATACTATATACCTATATAGCTGCTTTATACCGCATTTTCCTTGCTTTTTACCCGTTTTCCCTGGTATTTTCTTATATTGTATGCTAATTTTCTATTTATACAGTTTATATACATATCTTGTATATTATACATAGAGAATGTATAAATATGCTAATTTATACTACTTTTCCTAGGGGTAAAATACCACTTTTATGCAAAAACTGCATAAATGATGTATAAATGTATGCTTTTTATTAAATTTTATTATACACCAAAGGTGTACGCCCAAACTACTAGCTTTTAAGATGCGAAATTTTTTAGGAATTGTTCCTATTTAGGACAAAAGTGTAACAAATGTTACAAATTGTGCGAATATTCAGTGAAAGGTGTACGCCCATTTTACTAGTTTTTTGCGAAAAATTACTAATGGATAATTATTATTAATAAGTAATTGTTATCAAACAACTGATGAATACTTTAGATATTGTTATTTACTACCTATTACTATATACTATACTATATTACCTATATTACTACTACCCCTTTTGGCGGCCGCATTTTCCCCCTTTTTTACGCTGCTTTATAGGGACTTTTTATGTCCCACTCTTTACAAAATAAAAGAGGGACAACTTGCGTCCCTCTAATTTACTACATTGCATTAAATTTTTTTACAAGATAATCGCCTAAGATTATGTTTAGTTTACTCAAATCGTGGTTACTCTTGCAAGCCTTTTGCATGATGTTGCAAGCACGTTCCTGCAGCGGAACAAACTTATTAAAGCTTTCAAACTTCCTAAAAATTCTTAAAATCTCCATATAGTTATCTACAAGCTTTGCTTTTTGTTGTTCTAATGTTAATTGCATGATTTTTGCCTCCTCTTTGATATTACTATTATACCTCTTTGCGGCGAAAAAGTCAACTCGTTAATCTTAAAATTGGCGAATTTTTCTTATAAACGGGTTCACCACTTTTCCTATATCGGCAAGAATCCTATGGTTTTGGTCACTATATATATAGCCAGAACAGAAGTGCTCTTTATACTTTTCTCCAATAGCATAGACTTGTTTGTCAAAACCAATATTTTCTACGTAACAAGTGTAGTATTTTGCGGCACTGGGGACATACGGATGCTCAACTCTGAAAAGCAACTCGTCATTCCCACGGTTTATTTTCAGAATAACTTTTGTACAATCTTTTGATTGGCGTTCATAAGATACGATTTCTAAATAATCCATAATTATTGCCTCCTTTTATTGTTGTCTTATCGACTACATGTATATTATAACATTACTGTACTAATATGTCAACACTTTTCCCGCAAAATTTCCCCTTTTTGCAAAAAATCCCCCGCCGTAGCGGGGGAGGTAATTTTTATTTTTCAACTTCATTTAACAGTCTTGCTCTTATAATCTCCGTTGCTTCAGCGTATGTAAGAGCTTTTATTGGGTAATTATACTCAATATGATATTCTCTTTTATAAGCTCTTGCTATTTTCAGTGCTTCAGCTTTGCTTGCTGCCCAACAAGCTTGCAATTCTCCGTTTTTCCAAAGTACAGAATATTCATCTTTCACGATTTATTACCTTCTTTCCTTAAGTTAAGTATATTATAGCATACCTGCATAACATTGTCAACATTTTTCCGCAAAAAATTTCCCCTTTTACAAAAAAAATTCCCTGCCGAAGCAGGGAACAATTTACCTTGGCATGTTGGATAATATCGCAAGAATTAAATGATTAGACTTGTCAATATCATGGTTATGCTTTAAAAGCTTTTCAAGCACTTTGTAACCTCTTTCATACAGCGGAACGTACTTTTTCAAATCGTCCCAATAGCTGCAACTTTCCTTCATGTCCGCTATGTTTTGCAAGCATTTATGTTTTCTGTAAGCTATTGCTTCATCCTCTGTAAACGCCTTCAGCGGCTTATCAGCGGTACACCAGGCACGTTTATAAGCTCTTGCTGCTTTCATTGCCGCCGCCTTGCTTTCCGCTGTACAGCCTTGCAATTCGTCATTGTCCCAAAGTACATAATATCTTTTTTTCATGTTACATTACCTCCTTAATAATAACTTTGTTGTCAAGCTCTTCACAAAGCTTCTGAATATCAGGATTATCTCTTTTCCATTCCTCTAGTGCCGCTTTAAAGCGTTCTGGAATATCGTAACCATAATCATCCATGCTTTTGTTACCTCCTAACTTTAACTTGACTATATTATAGCATACCTTTTCCGCAAAGTCAACATCTTTTTTCAAAAATTGCGGTAAAAAGAAAATGCGCCTACAAAAGTAAGCGCATTATTTTTTATTCCTTGTGACTCTCTTGATAAAGTTTTTCACAATCTTTGTATACGTCCCTATTAAGTACCCATGCGAGCGTTTTTGCCTCTTGTACCCAATCTTTCCAATAGTATCTTTCACATTCAGCAGCAAGTTCTTTTTCTACAAGCTTGTCAAATTGTTCGTTAAATTTTTTGAGATTTTGCTCAATCTCCATAGGCAAGCCCCACATAAACGGCTGCGCTTTAGCCAACACCTCAAAATAATGTTCCTTAATTTCAGTTGCTTTTTTCATTGTTAAATTACCTCTTTCCTTATTTATTAGACTGTTTGTCTATGCTTTTATTATAGCAGCTTTACCGCACTTTGTCAACACTTTTTTATAAAAATTGCAAGTTTTTTCTAATGTTTCACGTGGAACATCCTGCCGCCGGAAAAAGAAAAGCTCCACAACAAGGAGGAGCTTTAGGATTATTCAGTTACTAAATTTTGTTTGACCAGTAAAGCAGCTTGCCAAAATGCTCTTGCTTGTACATCAAGCCAGTTCTCTCTACTATTTGGAGCTTTTTCGCCGTTGTGAGTCTTTTTCAATTCGCTTGCCGTGCAATAATGTTTAGCAATATCTTCATCAGAGATAAGTGCGCTGCCGCCTTCAGAGAAGTCTTTCCATGTTTCAGCGCCGTTACGCAAAGCACGTTCAAAGCCTTCAATGTTTTTAAAAGTCATAACATCCTCTACAATATCATCATAGCGTCCGTCCATGAGTTCCCAAAGCAACCAGCTTGCGTCCTCTTTTACGGCTTTTTGCCAGGTAGAACGAAATTTCAGACCTTCAATTTTTTCAATAGTTTTTACAATGTTTACTTGCATGTTATACAACTCCTTTGTTTTGTTTGGCAGGGGAAATTTTGTTTTCCCCTGCTCTTTGATTATATTATAGCATTTACCTTGCAAGTTGTCAAATACTTTTTGAAGTTTTATGGAAAAATTATTCAAGCTCATCTTCTACAATATCAATATTAATGCCTTCAAAACCTAGTTCATCCAAAGTCATGTTACTCAACCAATCATCAGAGCGGCCGCCACGTTGGAGAGTATCTTCTTCAGATTCCAAGAACACTTTTAAGTTTTCAAAATATTCTGCGGAAATGTCCGCTCCGTCATAAGTAGACATGTCGGAAAGCAAATCGTTACTCTCATCTGGTGTCCAATTTCCCTCCTTGAAAAAACGAACACTTACAGTCAAGCTCTTATTCAGTTCTTCACACGTTACAAACATTTTATTACCTCCTTACAAAACATACAACAAGATGTATTCTTGCCCCTCAAATTGGACAAAGGAAATATCTCTTTCCCCACGCAAATCATCAAGCGTGATGTATTCGCCATCCTCATTGCGCACGTCATTATCTTTTGCATACTGTTCCCAATCGGCAACATTGACTACTTCGCTGCCATTCTTGATATAGTGTTCAGCTTCTGCTTTTGTGCAATTATCTTGCATAAAGATTTTTACATTTTGTTCCATTGATTGTTACCTCCTTTGTTTGTAGCTCTATCCTTGCTACATGTATATAGTACCATAACATACATAAGTTGTCAACTACTTTTCCCCAAATTTTTTAAAAAAATTGAAAACCTTGTCACACGTCCATATTTGCGTTCTAAGCAGCTTTTTTCGTTTACGCATATATTTATACCTATTTTACATTTCAGACGCTTATAAGCCAAATCTGGGCGCGCTGGCAATATCTTTAACAAAAAGAAAACTCCCCATAACGGGGAGTTCAAAATTTTATTCTAAATCGTCCAGGCGATAATTGCCGCCCTTCATGCGGCGGATTGCAACTTTTACATCACGCAAGGTATCGCCGTTAGATGTTTCATAACTGCGGTAATAACCTTTACCGCTTGCCGTGTACACCTTGTTATCAATGATAACAACAACTCTGTAACGACCATTGCCGTTAATGTCATTGCCAAGAAATTCGCATACCGCCAACTTTGCAGCACCTTTGTAATTAAAATCTTTAATCATGTTAAATTACCTCCAATTTCTTTTGTTGTACATATTATAACACATGCTTAATTAATTGTCAAGCACTTTTTTATCCAATTTTTACCGATTCAATCTTGCCGCCAACATAATGACATTTTCCATAAAGGATAACACCTTGTTCGCCGTCAAAAAAGTCAATCTGGAAGTCTACCAATTTATCCTTTGGAGCTTCAGTGTAAAGACAATTCCAAAGGTATGTATTTAAAATTGCAACGTCCATAATGACGTTGTTATCTTGTGTTTCCATACCTGCTTTTTCGGAGCGGTAAAAAAGCTCATCAAACACGTCATATACGTTCTTACCAATCATCGGAATATCTTGCCAATCGAAAATTTTCATTTTATTACCTCCCTTTGTTGTATCTATAATATCATACTTTTTAGGCAATGTCAACTAAAAAGTTATAATTTTTACTTCTTCAATGATGTTTTTTTCATTGCTTTTTCCATAGATACGGATATTCTCAACACCATTGAAAAATCTAACGTCAAAGGGATAAAGCACTTGACGCTCTTTAGAGTAGTGTTGCCCCCAGAAATTGACCTTTGCAAAGCTTGCATCAAAGCTTGCTGCAAAGCCGATTTGTTTTGCAGCCTCCTGCAAGCCTGCAACAACTTTGTCAATATCCTTGCCCATAAGTGCATGGGCAAATCCGTTGTCGACTATAATTATTCTTCTTGTGTACATGTTTAGTACCCCCTTTTATCTTGTTGGCTATATAATAACATATAGCCAACAAGTTGTCAAGCACTTTTTTACAGATATTTAAAAGTTTTTCCGTGTGTAGCCAAAATCCTGTGAAGAACAGCTTCTACATAATTTTCTGTTTCACCTTCCATACAGTCATACGAAATTAACCATATGTCCGAAAAAGCAGGCTTGCAAGCAAATGTAGATTTACCATAATCGCCAACAAGCACGATTGTACGATTTCCATAAACATCGGTACAAATTACCTTAATATCGCTAAGCGGGAAATCTTCAAAGGAAACACCTTCAAGCACAAAACCCATTAATCTTTCTTCAAAAATTGTCATGTTTATTGTCCTCCTTGTCTTTCGTTGTTTATATTTTACTATACAATGAATTGTTTGTCAACTATTTTTTTTATAAACTTTCGTGAATACTTTCCCGCAAGTCGCCCAGGCTATCGCAAGCTTTTTCTAAAGCTTTTCTATTAGTACGTTTTTGATTATAAAGTTGGTCAAAGAGAATATCTTCTATATCTCTAATTTCCTCTTCTACATCTTGTAATTGTGTGCAGCGACTTTCCAACATTGCCAAATAAGCGTCCTCATCACTGTCTTTTTGTTGCGGTGCAGGTGCTGCTTGTGCCTTCAAAGAGTCTACATAACGCTGTACAGCTTCTGCCAAATCATCATCGCACTTCTCTCTAATGAGGGAAATTAAGTCAGATTCACTGTAAATAGGTAAACCTTCATAAACAGTAGGTGACATTTTTTCTGCTTCACCATAATAAAAATCGAATAACATGATTATTACCTCCTTACCTTTCGTTAGTTATATATTACCATATAAACAACACACTGTCAAGTGTTTTTCATAAATAATTTATATAACTTCTGCAAGGCACAAAATTTGTACCCTGCAAATATACACAAGTTATTAAACTAAAATAGTTCCATAGTATGTTTCTGTATAACCTTCAATCTCCAAATCTCTTGCAAAAGCTTCATAATCAAAATAACGCTCTAAGTTCTCTGGCAGGTTGTAACACTCTTCTACAATATCATATGCAACGTCTACCAAGCTCATATCATGATAAAAAGTCGATGTATCATATTTATCAACGGCAATATTTAAATCACAGCCAGTAGCTTCAATATAAGCTTCAAGCCAATCTTCATCGCCGTTATCCTCAATATCTTGCAAATCTTGCGCAAGATTATTCAGCTCTTTCAAAGTCAAATCCGCATTCTCATAATCCCAGCTATTTTCACAGCTTACAATAGTATAGCTGTCTTTTAATTCCTGCTCATCACACGGCAAGGAAAGCTTAATTTCCTTTTCAGCATCTTTCACAATTACTTCAAACCACATAATACAGCCTCCTTAAAATAATTCGTCTAAAATTTCTCTCTCTGTTTATCCGCATTAAAATTAGCAATATAGATTGCCAAATTATAAATATTTATTGCACTATCCAGCAACATATCATCTGTTAATGAGAATACATTGTTATTTTCGTCAACAGCCAACCACATATCAGTTTGAAAATATGTATCGCCTACATATTGCCCCATTAAGAACGCATCTAACGGATTTTCGGGCAGCAAAGCTACAAGATTTTCTACAGTGTTCTTATAGATTTTGTTTTCAAGATAACCTCTTTCCTCACAATATGAGTTCCATACTTTTACAAGATTTTCATAATCAAAATCTTGTGTTTCTTGCAAAATCTTTAAAATCTCTTTTTCATTCATGTTTAAGTACCTCACTTTCATTTGTTGTATTCATTATAGCATAGTTTTTGATAACTGTCAAGGTGTTTTTAAAAAATCTTTTAAGTAATATCTTTTTCCGAATTTTTTAAAAAAGACATCACCTTCCGCATTTTCGTAAAGCTTACACCATGTCAGCTTCCCACGTTCTTCATCATTATAAAATGCAACTAATACTTCGTCACACTGTACATCATTTGTGTCAAAGATTCCTAAAGCATAAAATGCAGATAAGGAAAGCGTTGCCAAAGGCCTACGATTGTTTAATTTAAAAGTTTTCATTTCTAATTTACCCCCTTGCCCCTTTGTTGGTTATATTATACCATGCTATAAGAGCACTGTCAACTACTTTTTCGTGATTTAATATTCTGAAAATATCGCCCCAAAAAGAAAAGAGAGTAGTATATACTACTCTCCAATAATATTACAGTTTAATTTTGAAATGTTTAATAGCTCTAAGATGCTTTAAATCTTCATTAATATCCTCTAAGTTCTCTTTTGACAAAACACACGGAGCTTGCAAAAGCACTGGAATACCTTCATTATAAAATAATGCAGGCTGTTTAGAACCGCTGCCATAAACTGTATCATATTTAATAGCTGCAATGTTTTTCTTGTCAATAGCTACCATGTAAGAACCATTATCATTTTCGCCTTCAAACAGAACGTATTCTTTTTTGTAGCCTTTATATACACCTAAGTATTTCAATACACACGTTGCTTGCTTCATAACCCTATCAGTCAAGCCGACCATAGAATCAATGTCCTTCTGTCCATAAGCAATTACTGTTGAATCTACCACTTCATCTTTCGGAATGAAATATTCCTGGTGGTTAAAAGCGGTCATAAGTACATACTCATTATAATCACTGTATAAGATTGAATTGCGCTCAACAGTGTTTGTCACTACGCTATCAAGATGCTTTACAACAGCCTTCTCAATTTTCTCTTGAATTTTCTTGTAATCGTTTTTCATGTTAAATTACCCCTTTTCTTTATTGTAGGTTATCTCTAACCTTGATTATATTGTAGCATACTTCCATGAATAAGTCAAGCACTTTTTATATAAAATATCAGTTCTCCATTCCATATACCCAATTTTGGGGAATAAAATGCGGAAAATTATTAAATTCTGCTTCAGTGATTTCGGCAATATGCGGTGCGTATAAGCCGCCGTCGCTTTCGCCCTCGTCAAAGGCAAAAAGGACTTTTTCTAGATTAGCTGCCTTTTGGATATAGAACCCATTACGGCTGCCGTCCTGTGTGTTGATACGTTCAATATAATAATATTTCATGTTTTCTCTCTCCTTTCGTAATAGCACTGCTTGCGCTGTGGTGGTGGTGGTTTATAGCTAGGCATTATCTAACTTCATAACCAACTATTTCCCATACATCATGTTCTTCATTGTACTCCTGCACTGGGAACAATCTTACAGTTTTACCTTTGACAATGTTGCCGCTTTCCGTGCAAAGTATTGCTTCCCAATATTCGCCGTTCCAATCTGGCTCGAATACTGCGTAGCGATTTTCGCCGTCGCTTACTACTATTTCCGCATTATAAACATTATTTTTAATTTATTGCAACATCGTTGTTTCCTCCTCTGTATTCAGTTTATTCCCTTAACTTGACTATATTATAACAGTAATTGACACACTTGTCAATGACTTATTTATGATTCTAGCAATTTTTTTTTTCAAAATTTCAATGCGCCCCCAAAAACACAATTAGCATTTTTCACGTACTTTGAAGAAATTTTTCAGTGTAGGAATATCCTTAATTCCAAAATCTGAAAAGTCTTGCAAAAGCTTTAAAGCTTCTGCTTGCTTCAAACGTTCCTGCTTATCTGGAAAGCCGTCAAAGTAGTGTGTTACACAGAAGTGTCCTCCTGTATAAGTCATGCTAACTTGCCATAAATTAGAGCCGTCAGCCAGGGTTAAAAAGATTTTCTTTCCTTGTGTTTTGTTCTTACTGTTAATTGGTCTTGCCATGTTTCATACCTCCTAAAATGATTATACAATGATTATACAATACTTTTCGCTGCTTGTCAATCCACAAAATCAAAATAATGGTTATATGCGGAAATAAGGTGTTTCCTGCCGTCATTAAATTCCACTATGTACATTAAGTTATCATTATCAAATTTAATAGACTTTAGCATAGATACTTTATAACTTATTACAGCTCTATTACCCTTCATTAAAACTACTTTCATTTCTTATAGCCTCCCCTCCTTTAATAGCGGTATAAATGTACATCTGCATGATTGCCGTATAAATGCAGGACATTAAGTGTAGCGTAGTTACTAACTATTACTGTATAATCCCCTCGATAGCAGTTATACATGCGTGTGTACTTTTTGATAATATAGCCGCTGCTGCTACTTTGTTTTTTGTAGCCTATTTTTTCTGGTTCTACAATGTGCTTTTTAGTTTGTCGTCTTTTCATTTGTTTTGCGCCTCCTAATTATTAAGTTTAAGAGTTTAATAAGCTCTTAATGAGTACCACCGCCGAAGCGGTAGTACCGATAAAAGTTCATTCATTATCCCATACTTCTCTATATCTTGATTGTGTGTAAGCAATTCTTCCGCTATCAATAATAGTGTATTCTATTTTGTCCTCACGTCCTCTTACAATAATTGCATTGCTTTTATCTATTAGTACATAACTGTGCAATTCGTTCTCAATTTTAGATTTAATTGGAATCATCTGTCTTTCACTCTGCACGTTTACAATGTGCTTTTTGTTCTGCTTCGTTTTCATTTAATAGCCTCCTTATGTAATTGGTAGCACGTTTATTTCCTTTAACTACCTTGACTATATAATACCATAGTTTTTGCATACTGTCAAGCACTTTTTTATAAATTTGCAAGAAAAAATGCGGTAAAATAATTACCGCATAAGTTCTAATCATTGTACATATCGTATAACAACTCCAAATGATTTTTAAGGTTTAAATCAAAAAGTTCCATTAAACAATTAATTTCAATAAGTCTTTTGGAGATTGCTGCTTCATTTCCTCTATACATGGGTGTATCAGTCTTTCCAGCTGCTTTATAGTTCCTGCGCACCTGGTAAGCACGTTCTAAAGCAAGCAAGCTATGATGAAGTTTCAAAAATGCTTTCTCTTTAACGTCGTTTTTCAATTTAATTCCCCCAATTCTTCTACAAAATCATAAATACCGAAAAGGATAAAAGGTATATAAAATGCTCCTACCAAATACTCTCCGTGGTAAATCATCCACAGAGAGATTTGGGAAGTCAATAAAATAAACACAAAGTATATAGCCAACAATAATTTATTCAATATCAATGTACCCCCAAGGCGTTTCCTCTACGTTTTCAGCAATTTCATTGTACACCTTATTACGCAAGCTACTACTTACTCTTGCTTCATCATCGTAAACATAAGAGATTAAATCTTTGCCATAAAACTTGCAATGTCTTACCTCGTAATCTAAGTCATTGCAGCTCCAACAAAGGAAGTTATAAGGTGTCGCATAAAATAATGCGTCGATAAGGTCTGTATCATAATTATCATAAGCATATTCCAAGAAGTTCATAGCGTTTTCAAGAGTTACATTACCACCCATATCGCCGAAGGAAGTCTTTGTAATAACTCCTTCAACTCCGTCTACATTCTTAACATTAAAGATGTGTTTCAAGTCTACTTTCAACTCATCCCAATCAAGATAATCAAGCAGGTCAAGGCTTTCATGCGCTCCGTTAAAAGTAATATCTACAATAATAAATGTGTCTGCTCTCATTGTTAAATTACCTCGCTTTCATTTGATGTGTTTATTATAGCATCTTACAAACTGTTTGTCAACACTTATTTTTGAAAAAGCTTCAAAAATTATTCGATACAAACATATTGCTGCAAAAACGCCGCTTATAAAAAGGTGCGCTTTAAATGTAAGAATAACAATAGCTGCCATACATAGAATTAAAATAAAGATAACGTAATTCATTCTAACCTCCTATAAAAATTCCCCTTATCAGTCTAACACGTCAAAGGGGGATTGTCAATTAAAAATGGCTGTCTGTATCTAAACAATAAATTGCATCATACAGTAAATAGAAATCTCCTGCTCCCTTTGTAAAATTCCTATCAAAATGATAATGTCCAAAGAACCATTTAAATTTATGATTTTTAGTACATAAATGTTTATACAACTTTTCTAATTGTTCCGTGGAAAGTGTAGGCTGCACACTGTCAATACACCTTGCTGCATATAAATCTGTAAGAATAGATGTAGGACAACAATGTGTTATAACACAATCTACATTGTCAGAATTTTTTATAGCGTTTTCAACTTCTGCATCCTCAATCGTTTCTTGTTCCCACCATGATAAATTTGGCGTTCTAAGAAATTTATCATGTGACTCCGCTCCACCTAAAGCAAGGAATTTTTTGCCGTCAATGAGGAAGCTTTCACCACGTACTAAATGATAACATTTATTACATAGTTTTTGTACCTTACCACCCCAACGCTTTGTAACTGGAAATTCTTTATAATCATTCAATCTTGCAAAGTTTTCGTGGTTTCCGTCACAGAAAAGCACTGTACATTTCAGCTTTTGAACAAAAGCACGTAGTCTTTTCTTCTCATCTAAGACTTGCTTCTTTAAAGAAGAATGTGCCCATACCCAACCAAAATCTCCGCATATAATTAGGAAATCTTCTGATTTAAAATCAATTCCGTCAAACTTCCAAGTATCAAAATTTTGGTGAATATCACCTGTAATATAAATCAATTAGCATCCCTCCATATTAAGCTTTTTCCACTTCTTAATAATTCCCTTTAAAGGGAACACACAGTATCCCATTTTTTCCAGGGAAATAAGAATGTGTCTTTTATCTCTTAAAGCAGGTTTATCATGTAAATGTCCATGAATATTTACATCTTGTGAAAAACGCTTTAATGGTTTATGCGTAAAAATGATATTAATTCCCTTGTAGTCCATTGTAAACGAATCACACGCAAAGTCAAAGACTTTCATAAAAGCCTCGCAGGAATGTTTATCATGATTACCTCTTACAAGAATCTTTCTTCCATGCAATTTTTCAAGAACACTATAATCATTTCGCCAAGAAATATCCCCTAAGAGAATGACAATATCTTCATCTTTTACCTGCTTATTCCAATTTCTAATAAGCTTTCGTTCATACTCTTTTGGGCGCAAACCACTCTCAATCATCATATCATGGTTGAAGTGTGTGTCGGCTACAAGATAAATCATAATATCCCCCTTATCTTCAAATAAAGCTCTACAGGCATATAGATAGATTGATTGTATGGGAGTAGTGTCACAGCCGTTAGCTGCTTCTTTTCCTCCGTTTCAAGCTCATTCCTATGTAGCTCGAATAAACAGTTAATTAAGGAATATAGTTGTTTAGTAGTTGTTACTTTTACAGTAATCATGTTATTGCCCCTTTCTTTGATATATTAAGTATAACGCAATCCTCACAGAATGTCAAGCATTAATATTATATTCCTTTATATGCGACAGCTTGCTTAAATCTAAGTTGTAATTATCTACAAAACCTTTTAACAAACTTTCCTGCAACACTCTAGGAAGTTTCCTAAAATATTCATAGACATTCATATTTAACCAAGCATTTGTTAAATCTTCTGTAGTTGCCAAATTAATTACCAGACGTGTAAAAACATTTTCATACTGTTCTGGCACATCTTCCGTATAGGAAAGTGCCCTATACTGCAAATTACGTTTAAAAAGCTTATAAAAAGCTTTTTCCTTTAATGCTAAGGGGAGTGCTTTTAAAAACTCCCTATAAAAAGCACGTACTTTTCTATACCCATAAGCTCTACGCTCACTGGTAGTATAAGACTTGTTGTAAAAACTGTAATCAAAACTATCATATTGTTTATAACGTCTGCGCTTATGGTATCCGCTATATGTATATGACCAATCAGCCCAATCGCCACTTTCAAACATATAATCTTCTGCGCTCATATGAATACCTCCTTATGCGCTTATTATAACAGAAAAAGCGCACCATGTCAAGTGCGCTTTATTATTCTACTTCTTCCCAAGCATGATAAACATATTCTACTTTCCGCACCTTGCATAATTTAATTGTAGAATCATTCTTATTTAAAGTTGCGCCCCAAGTAATGTCTTTATAAACAAAAATAGTATAACTAGCTTTACTTGCGTTTAAATAGGAATCTCCTTTTTCTAGTGCATGTGCTTGTACTGTGTTCCAAAATAATTTGCCCTCAATATCTGTAATTAGAATAGTATCCCCATTCTTAATCTTATTAAATATAGTATCGAAGGTATTATCATAAGGAAACTCTGTAATCAATTACACTTCACCACCTTCCACCAATATCGTAAAGCTTTCCCTTCTGGAACGTCTTTATCTTCAAGCCAAGCTTTTGCAATTTCAACAAATTTTACATCCTCTACAATACCTGCATAATCGCTTGCAATCATATTAAGTGTAAAGTACCAATCAAATTTATTATATTTTTCCCAACTTAAACCAAGTTTTTCAGCTGCATCTACACAAGCAGTGAATGTATAAGTTTCCCCTTTAGTGCCGTTTATATTATCCATACCCTGTACAGCCTCTGTTGCAAGCTCACTATTAAAATGCTCGCCGTAAAGATATGTATACATTGGATAAAAAGCTTTTTGCATAACAGGCTTTCCAACAACTTCCTCAAATTTTTTAAAGAAATTTTCTTGTTCAGTTTTATTAGAAAATTCGTCCATAATAGTATTAAAAAGTTTTAAAGTTTCCATATTTATACCCCCTTACGTGTATAAACTTCACCTGCATATAAACAAACACTGTCTTTTTGCTCTAATAAACATTCTAAGACATATTCTTTATTATCAATCACTACTAAAACAGGCGCACCCTTCTTGTTAATATCTTTAAAAAAATCTTGCACAATTTTAACACTTAAAGTGTTTGGCGTTTTAGTTGGAGTATACATTATTTATCACCTCTTTCCATTAAATACATAAAATACAATGTGACACACGCAAAAGTGAAGGAACAAATCGTGAAAAAGCAAAATACGTAACTTTCGTCCATTATTACACCTCAATATAAGTCTTGCCAATTTTAAGCTCATTGCAAATTCTATTAAAGGCTGCCAAAGCATCTTCTGATGTTTTATATGTTTTAATTATGGCTGTATCTAAATCTGATGTTTTTACCTTTAATACAGGTGTATGGTTAGCATCCATACCTAAAGATACACTTATAACATTCATAAAAATCGTATTATTACAACGAAATATAAACATTTTAATTGCCCCTTTCATATAAAGACTTATTCATATTGCAAAGTATTCCCTCTTTACGTGTTACCCATGCAGTAACGACATATCCGCTCTTTGCAATAACATAGACATAAGACTTAAATCTATCAACTCTTATGCTTATGCAGGCTTTTTCAATTACACCATTTTCAACATAAACCTCGAAAATATTACCCCTTGTCCTTGCAATAGCTGCATTTATTTGGGGAATTTTTGTTCTTCCCTTTTTGCCAAGCTGCTGCAAAAAGTGTTTTGAATACGTCAGTTGTGGCAAATTCTTCAAAAAGCCGTCTAAGTCTAAAAATACTGGAAAATATACATCTTTATGATATCGTTTCATAGTAACCTCCTTTTCTTTGTTACCTATATAGTACCACATTTTCTAAGCATTGTCAAGCACTATTTTTAAATTTATAGGTTAGGTAAATTTATACCTATCTTCACTTTGGAACGCATACAAGCCAAATCTGTGCGTCTGGGGTATATAAATAAAGAGTGCTCCATTAGGAGCACCCTTGCTAATTAAGACTTTTTAGCTGCATTTTTAACAGGAATTGCTCCTTTAATAGCAACATTCTTATTAACTTTTGCATCAATGGTATTTGCGTCTGCAATAGCTTTCAAGTCTACGCCAGTAGCGGATTTCATAGTATCAAAAACTTGCGCCATATCAGTAGGGATTTTAAAATAACCCTTTGTAAAAATAACCATAGGTGCAAATAAGATAATAATTCCTGTAATAATAAGTACCAATTTAAATTCTCCTTTATTTTAAAGGAGTTTGTAGACTTTAAGAGTTTTTAAATCGGCGGTGAACGAATTAACATAAGACACCTCTTATTCCTTAATTTCATCCTCCATAAACCACTCAAATGTTAAATTGTACTCTGTCATAAGTAATGCACGTGCAATAGTATCAATAGGCTGGTGCATTACCTCTTCATAGACACAGGCTTCAATACTTCTCTGCGTGTTCCCCACAGCCATAATAGTACAGTGAAGTAACTCGTGAATTAAAACAAGTTCTTCACAATGTTTAAAAACAAAGTCTACATCATTACAATGCGAGATTGTAATTATGGCTGTTTTAGTTGAATGAGTAACATTATTAATGCCGTCACAAGTATCGTTACCATCTTTAATAGCATCATCTACAAGGTTTGTTTTAATCAGCCAATCATTTAGCTGCAAAATTCCTTGCCATTTCCGAGTAGCTTGCTGCAAATCTTTCTCATCTTTAAAACGCATAATTGGTTGCTTCATTTTGACACTCCTTATTTACATAATGATTCTTTAATGTATATCTTGAATCTACATCCATTATAACACAGCTTTGAAAAGCTGTCAACAGGAATTTTAAAGATTGATTGAAAATTTTCATTCTCAGAACTTGTATCAATACATATAAGAAATTCCTTTGAAATATAGACTACAAAACCATAGGTAAAATCCTCACCCCCCTCATCAATAACAATGCGGACAGGATAATGATTTGACGCATAAATACAGCTTGCTAGGAATTTTAAATTGCCAGTATTTACTACCAATTTATCACTTGACTCTGTAAGTATGTATTTAGGAAACTCTTTTTTACGTTTAATTTCAGTTACCGAGATTTTCATTTTCAACCACCTATAATAAAAGCCTTTCTGAATGTGTCTTTATTATAACACAATCAAAAAGGCTTGTCAACTACTTTATTCTTCTTTTAGCAAGAAAGTTGGGGAAATCGCTTTAAAAGAAATCCCCTGCTCATAATTTCTGCAAACGATACCTTCACGCTCTTGTGTATCAAGTAATACACTTTTACCACTCGCAAGATTGTTTAAGGTCTGTAAGTCACTTGGCACATTGATATGCTTATAAACTACAGGCACTGTTTTAATGCGAAATTCTTTAAGAAGCTCTTCCATTTTTACTTGTGAAACTTTAATGCCGTCAAGGATTAAATTATAGGCATAAAAATCATACCCGCTAATCTTATATTTATTAGCTTGGATATTTTGCCCAATAATCTCACCTTGTAAAACAATTTTTCTAAAACCAAAGCACTTTTGAATCTCCTTTAAAGCTTCCTCAATCTGAAAGCGTCTTGCAATTTCCCAATAGGGCGAATTATCTTCCTTACGTAGCCAAATATTTCTACTGCAAACCCCAAAAGTGCCGCCGTCTAAAAAGAAGGTTGAGGAACAATTATGAGTTAAAATACTATGTACAAAATAATTATGATTATCTTGAATAGTTAAATCATACATATGCTTGCCAAAATGACCTGCTTCAAACTCTTCAATGGAGAGAATTTTTGTGGGTAAAATATCTTGCACTTCTGTATTTACACTATTTAAAGCACATCCATAACTTCTATACTGTTCTGGTAATTTATATCTCATACTTTCGCATACATAGGGGGCAATTAATTGTGCAAATTTAAGGGTAGATTCCACAGAGAAATAAATAACGTATCCTTTATAAACTTCTTTATCTCCAATAAATGCCTCTAAACCAAAGCGGTTACGTAAGGTTTCTACAAGCATTTTGATAGTATTTAAATCATATGCTTGCGTATTTAAAATTGCTTTTGGTCGTAAAGTACCTGTTAAAAGGCTTCCGTCGTCCATATACCAAAATGCCAATGACATAGGTGTTAAAGCATCGCAATATTTTTGTGTTACCGCAAATTTATCATCTACCAAACAATACTCCTCAATAAGTCTACGAACACCCTCATTGGAACGTAAAATACCATGTTTAATTACACTGCCATATCCACTTAAAGTATCCTTTTGTTCAATAAAAAGATTTCCAAAAAGCTGCTTCTTATAATTAAAATATTCTACTTGTTTTTCAGAGTGCCCAAACAGTACAGTTAAGTAAGATGTACCTTTTCTATTGCCATTAATGCTGCTATCCCCTAGTAAGCAGCCTAAGATAATACTTTGAATATCATAGTTAATAACAGAAAAATAGTGCATTAGAGTATCATCTAAAGTAAGCTCATCCGCTTGCTTCCAGCCGTCTTGTGTTAAAAATTCATGGTTAGAGGTACACTCAATATATTTAGGCTTATTTCCCTTACCACGACTTCCTACACCAATGCGGTATGTAGGCTTTGTACATAAGATTTTATGATAATCTATAATAGGTTTAAACTCACAACATTTGGATTCTTCATTATAAGTAAGAACTTCCACATCAAGTTTTTCATTTACAATTTTACCTATTGGCAAGAACCCCTTATTTGTAATTACACTACTTCTGTATGAATGGCAGCCGTCGACCTTCTCTGTACAAATCAGGGGGACATTTGTATCTCTCCATTGTTCAAGCTTGTCAGTAATATTCTGCCAGCGTTCTTCATCAGTCTTGCTTGCAATGTAAGTAGGGAACTTTTCATTCTGTACATGGAATTTTGCATATAAGCGTCTAAACCAACGGAAACGCATTAAAGGCTTCCATAAGAATGTGAATCTTCCTTTTGGGGCAGCAACTGCCATGATTTTATTCTCTGCTTCAAGCTGCGGGTCAAATTTCTTAATATTCAATATTTTAGTTACATCTTCCCCAACAGCGTATTCTTTGTTTGGCAAGTAACTTAAAGGCAGAATCAAACCTTGTGAAATCTGTTTACGCAACTTAATAGTCTTAATGCGGTACTTTCTGTCTTTAAGGAAGGCAAATTCTGGTCTTGCAGGGAGAACAGAATCTACTTCAATATACACTACTTTATCGCCTTGCTGAAAGTTGTCACTCTTACTTACAACACATTCCCAACCTTTTACAGTTGCTTTTAAAATTCTATCAGCATTTGGGATAGGCTCTAATTTATCTATAATTTCTACACTTGCTAATTTTCTCATTTAACTACCTCCGCTTCTACTGTTTTTTCATCGTCTGTATCTTCCATAAAAATTCGCTCTAAAATGCCGCCAGATTGAGGATTAGCACCATGAACAACAGTTTGTTCGATACTGCCGCCCTTGATTTTTGTTTGTGAAACCATAACTGGTCGTCCTTTTACTTCATCTTGCAATTCTTTTAACTTAGTTAAATATCCAAAAGCATCCTGCATTGCCTGTGAAGTAGCCTTTGTAGGTGTCCCACCCATAGCTGTTTCAAGCATAAAGGCTTTTTGAGCACGTTCTATTGCTAAATCAGCAATAGCTGTCATTCCCTGTATAACATCTTCTTGTTCCCTGGTGTTAAATCTGCGGAACATTTTATCGTATGCACAAATATATCCTGCTTGGTACTCTGTACAGTTTGCTGCCATTACGCATCTATCACAAGAAAGTCTAGGCAAAGCCCTTGTGGAAAGCTTTTTCTGTCGCTTAACCTTTTTGATACCTTTTAAGATATTACCATTTTTATCATAGATTGGTTTAATACCTTGTTCTATTAAAGATTTTTCAACATCATCTTTATCATATCCAGAAGTTAATAATGCAGGTAGAAGTTCTCCACATTCTTCCCTACTCATTTCAACCTCTAAATACTCTTTCTCTGTAATATAGTCCTCACGTTCAAGTGCTATACGCTGCCCCTCTTCTGGATTCTGCAAATTTGACAACTCGTTTCGCATACCGTCAACATGTTCTTTGAAAGCTTCCTGCAAAAACTTTATACACTTATCTTTTGTATTATAGTTTGCACCTGTTGCACCAAACATTGCACATAAACCCACAAGGTCGTCAAGTTCATAATTCTTGGCTTCTTTAGGCTCATTTAGAAAAATATAAGCATCATGTAAAATTGTTTCACCCGCTGTTTGAGGAATGTTTGTATCAATTCCTGCTAGTTCTAAGCGTTCCTGCCAATCTTGCATATCCCCTTCAAACCATGATGCATCTGGAATAGAGTATTTAGTGTTTGAACGTGCTTCCCAATATTTTTGTGGCCGCATAACATTTTTAACGTATTCTTCAAATTTCTTATAGCTAATGGCATTTGCTCTTATAAGCTCATAAGGAGATTCTATTTCAAGCAATTTCTCCTTTAACCCCAACGCCTTTAGTTTTTCCATATATTCTGTTTTCCACTGTGTTTTTTCAAGATGCTTCATTTGACCTGCTTCAAAGTAGGTAATTGTACCAAATTGCGCACCTGTTAAATACGTAGTAGAATCTGCGGAAAAGAATGGATAACTCAATAGTAGCTTATTACCTGTAATTGCAAAACCATGAATAGCAGATTTATACCTTTTAGCTATTTGGAATAGTTGTGAAATGAGATTTTCTCTTTCCCCCATATCCTCAATAGTATGCTTTATCTCCATGTACGAAAATCCAACATAAGGATGCTGCTTACAAAGCTTTTCAAAATGCGATAAATCTTTATCTAAATGATAAAGATAAATAACATTTATTCCTTCTCTTTCTAATGGGTAGAAATACTTTTCACGCCAACCTTCTACAATATCCTCGCCAACAATACTATCAATATCTAGTTCCACGCAGGCAAAGATATAGTCACGGTACTCACGTATAAAGTTAATATACTTTACTAAATAATCTTCCCACCATTCAATAGTCTTATTATTAAACTCTTTATCATTAAAGAATGTATAAGCACCACTATCAATTAAAACTTTCATTCCCCTATGGGACTTTAAACGCTTTACAATTTCATCTAATCCACGTTTACGAATATACTTATAGGAAAGTAGCACATTCTTTGTTACAGAAGATGCTACTTCCCAGTTTTCCTTAGGCTCAACACCAGATAATAAAAGCGTAAAATCACCTTTCATTTTTAAATACGCCCCCAAGGTGTAATGCCTTTTTTATTCTTAGTTTTCCAAGAAGTTCTATTCATAAATCTATAATATGGATTAGTCTGTAAGTTATTTGTGTCGCCTGTTCTTCCCTGCTTAATACTTAAAAATCCACCTTTAGTCTTTTCAACACTTCTTGCTGCAATTTTAATCTGCGGAACAGAATTTTTCTTCTCCGAATTAGATTTATTTGCCAATTTCATTCCCCTCCTTCAAAAAATAACTAGGGTACATATGCGCTGCGCGCCATTTACAATTCTCACAAACACCGCAAGGCTCACCATTATCAGAAAAGTTACATGAAAAAGTATCCTCTAATTTTACGCCAAGCTTGCATCCAATCTTGAAAACATCGTCTTTTGTAAGGTCTATAAAGGGTGCTAAAACTTTAACATTTGGAAATTCAATGCTTAAAAATGAATTAAGAGCCTCCAACCATTCATGTGTACAGTCTGGGTATCTAGGAAAATTCTTAATAATTCCCAGGTAAATATTTAAAGGCTCTCCAACATAAAGCTTTGCAATGATATCCATTACAAATAGAGTGTTTCTGTTCGGAATGTAATCCTCACCTAATAAATGTAAGTTAAAGTGCGCTAAATAATCTATTTCATTATTAAACTTTTGTGAAAGACGTTTAAACTCATTTAAATTATATGTGCCACCTTCAACTTTAGTATAAAGCGCATGGTAAACCTTTAAATCTAAATGTTCATCTTTTTTCAGATAATCATAAAGTACGGTACTGTCATAACCGCCACTCATACATATAATATTAGTCATTTTATTCCTCTTTTATAATATAATATCTAAGACTTAATTCTAAACTTTTCTTTAGAAGAAATGTGTTCATGCCAAAGATAATGACTGAAATATCTCCAAAAAGCATATCTAAGTCTTTAAAATCGTCTTTAGTACACTGTACTAAATGTATATCATTCTTATCTGCCCAATCCTTTAAAAATGGTTCTAAAATGGGGGGAATACCCCCCACGATAACGCAAGTTCCTTTAGAACCATTAAAATGAAAAGATAAAACATCTAGCACATGATAACTTGTTCCTTTAAAATTTTCAAAACTCGCGATAACGTACATTTTTATCTTTATCCTCACAAATCGGTACAACTGCTTTATCATCAATATACACATCTGCATGGATTTTTCTTGCACGTTCTGAACCTTCCCACGATTTAAGTTCATCTGGAAAACATTGCTTTACTTGTGGCAAATCATCATTTACTGCATCAAAGATTAACCCTCTATAAAGGCACCAGCGTAATGCCTCTTGTAAAAGCTCACCCTCTCTGCAAGTCCACAAAATAAGTTTATGTCCCTCACGTTGCAATTCCTTGCAAAAGTCTGTGGCAGGAATAAACTTCTCAATTTTTGTCTTGTCAAGCATGTGTGTAGAAATCTTTTGCTCTTCCCCTATATAGGGATATTGATTTTTAACTAGCGTACCATCAAAATCTATTGCATAAATCATTCTGTACACTCCACTGTACGGATACCATACGCCCATGTATCTACAATTTCTTCAAAATTATCGTAGGTAATACCACCTAGGATAGTGAAAGGTGTGGAACAGTCATCCTGCGCAATAGGACATAATTTCTTATCATCCCAAGAATTAAAATGATAAAGATAGTAATAGTGCTCTTCCTCACCGCCAAAAAACTCTAAAACATAAATTGGCTTACCACAAACGGGGCATTTAAAATACCCAATAACTTCTTGCTCTCCCCAAGGAAACAAGATGTAATCCTTTTGAAATTGTATAAACTCCTTAGAATTACTCATTACATAGTACCTCCTGTAATTAAATAGCTCATAGGTAAATATGTTACCCACTTACAGAACTCCTGCCACTCTTTAGATTTGTGATGCTGTCTTTGTGCATACATCGTTTTAAGCTGCAAATAATTTGTTGTCATTCTTGCAGTTAAATGCAATCCCATAGGAACATTACACATCATAGTGTCAAAGTCAATCTTGCCCTCAGTGTAATCTTGAATTGCCCCAACTAAATTGAGCTTCGCTGTTTCCGTTACAGTGCTGTCACACATACTGTCAATATCCATTTTTGTAAGGCAATGTACCTTACTCATTGCATTTCTACCCCGCCTTTCGGCGTACTTTAACACTAATTTAATAGTGGGATTAGACTATCTCTTTACCCTTATAGGGTAATTGGCGCTACGGAATAAGGAATTTCACCTTAAACCTCTTGAAGTATGTTAATACTTCGGTTAGTCGTTACACTTTTTAATCTATTCTCAAATTACATGAGAATAGAAAAACTTAGCACGGTATTAGCAAGCTAACTTACGAAAGTCCTTAGCTTCTCTTAGAGAGCGTATTCGCCTATGGCTAAAGAGAATAATTGTCATATTCCCAGTCTTATTTAACTCTTACCGTTAGCACGACATAAGTCGCACACCCTAGATTTCTAGGTTCACCAATTCATAATTTTAATAGTTACCTACTAAAACGCCCTTCGAGCTAACGAAATCGAACCAGTGATAACGCTGTGCCTGTTGCCACCAATACTGCGGTGCATTAACATCCATTTGCACAATAATTCCCTTTAAAAAGTTATTGTGCCCAGTTCCTGCGGCTGCACTGCCAAGCTTTAAAGCCCTTTTAATATGTGCACCTGCTGCTTTTGCTCCTACAGTTTCACGCATAAAAATATTCGTTGTTACATCAGATACCCCACTCTCAAACTCTTCTTTAGTAGGTGGTTTTGAAAGCATTGGATACCCACTTGCATAAATGGATTCTTCTAGTCCATAAATTTTAATATTGGTAATTAACAATTTTTAGAACCTCCGATAAATGCTTTCTGAAACTGTCTTAGATTAAAAGCTTGAAAAATAGCGGGTAATTCTCTATTTTTAGGTTTAGTGTTCCAATTTTTAGTGTGTAATCTTTTTTGCATTTTTAAATCTCCTTTTTAAATAAATCATTAAGCACTCTGGGAACGTAAACACGTTCCCCCTGTGTTTTAACCAACGCTTTTTTCATGTTATTAGTTGTTTTGCCTAAATTTACCTTTAAATTAGGTGAGCCAGAAAGAAATTCTGCCAAAGGCTGTGTGACATCTAAGAAGTCTTTGTCCTCACGCCTTTTCTTGCTGATATCACGCATTAATTGACAAATTTTAGTGCGCATACTGCGCTCCGTAGGATATTCCAGCTCACAAAAATGTCGAATATCCCCTAAAGCGCAATCATTCTCATGTACAGCATCATAACGGATTCTGCGTTCCATTTCAATGGCTAAAATTAGGTCTTTAAAATCTTCTACAATTTTTACTACGTTTTCTTTAGTGTATTCCATAACCTACCTCCTTATGTGTATATTATAGCACACCTTAAAGGTATTGTCAACACTTTTCTAAATCAATTTATGTAACTTTAAACCTGCTCTTGCATTTAAACGGTTTTTCATTAAGAAATCTTCTATTTTTTTAAAGATATTTAAATCATTTTTAAAAGGATAAAGTGTAACCATAGCAGACGTTGGGTATTTCTTTAAAGCTTTCTTTACATAATCAAAATCAGAATCATCTTTTATTACGAATTTAACTTCATCATTACTGTGCAATAATCTTAAATTATTTAAGATATTTTCATTAGCACAGTTTATAATTACATTGTAAGCATAAGTTCTGTCATATAAACAATCTTCTAAAGGGATTCTACAAGACGTTTCCATAGTTACAATATATGAGTAGGCTAACAACTCATATACAAGTGTATAACTATCTTCCTGCAAAAGCGTTTCACCTTTTATACAAACATGCCTGTTCCCTAATTTATTTACTTTTGAGAGAATCCTATCTATTGACCAATCTGTGCCTTTGGCTAAATCAATAGGCTCTTGTATAAAAGTCGTTGCATATCCTGTATACCTGCCCTCCCCCTGTAAAGCCGAATAAATTTCACATACTTTCACTTCGCCCAAAACCTCCCCAGTCAAGCTTAACTATCCTACCGTTTTTAGTACCAAAGTTTTCCAAGGTGCTATCCTCCAATAAAAAAGCAAGCTCATCACCTGTAACTTTATTCTTAAAATAAGCTCTTATCAAATTGGTGCAATCCACACTGCTTAAAGACTTAGCTAAGGGCTGCACCCTCTCCATTACATTGCACCAACCAAAAGGGAATGAAATATATAATTTAGCTAAATACTTGCTTTTATTCCTGTATTCCCACTCCTTCAAGTTTTGCTTACGTCCGTGATATGGAAAACGTAGGTATGGGAATTTAATAGCAAGATTTCCTATTAAAATTACATACCTTGAACCACCACGTACAGTAGTAAAAAAATTATTGTACATCTGACTCCTCCTAATAAAAATAGCCCCTATATAGGGGCTATAATCAATTCAAACTTATAAAAAGTTTGATAACTGTTCTTTCTTCACCCTCTATAAAAGCGGTATCGAACCCAGGTCTTACAACCAAATCCCTACCATTAGAGGCTAGAAATCCACGAGCAACTGCAACTGCTTTAACTGCTTGACTCACTGCTGATGCACCACAGCAATTCAGCACAACATTTGCTGCTACGGTTTCTCCGTCACCTTTTACAGTGTGTGCAATACTTCCTGCAAGCTTTTTAACATTGCTAATGCTGCTTACTCTGAAAATTACTTCCTTCATAACTAAAATTCCTTCCCATAATTTCTACACGTTTATACAATGATTTTTCTAAGATTATAGCCGTAATTATTCAATTATAGTTCTACTTTATTATTATATCACAAAATTCTTGTTTTGTCAATACCCCTTACTAAAAGTTTTTTATCCACAAGATTAAAAAAGTCTTTCAGTTTCAACATAATAAAGTCCTCTGACCTATATTTTCCCTTTTCTTGTGATTGGTGCATAACTAAGCAAGGGTATTTACCTTTAATACAATCATCCTCTGCCTGCTTAAACCAATCTTGCACTACTTTCCAACCCGCTTTCCTATTTTTAAGCTCTAAATGAAGTGCAAAATCTACATTATCATCTAAACACACAACGTCACCACGCAATGTATTGCTTTCTAATTCTTTTTTATACCCGCCGCTTGAAGGTGTGCGCCCAAAAGTTAGGGCAGGGAATTGTTCCTTTAAAAACTTTACTATCTTACGTTCATAAGTAGCACCTTTTGTTTTGGAACTTCTTCCCCTCTTACTATATCCTAATTTCTTTTTTAAAAGCGCAATTTCTTCACTCTGCGGAGCGTGTTCTTCAAGGAAAGCAATTTTATCTCTTAATAAATCACTGTTACGCATTAAATCGCCCATTTCTACTATTATCGTCAAAATCTTTTAAACGACGTGTAAGTTCCCTACTTACAAGGAAAGTGCCATCGTCCAAGCTATCCATAATGTCTTTTAAAAAGTCAAAGCGTTCTAAGGAATACTCCATAGTTGCACGAATCTCACTTGCCTGCTCATCTTGATAAACACGCAGTTCTTTTTCTGTAACACTCATCTTTGCTGGAGCAAGCGAGAAAACTCTACATTTTTCTCTATCATATGCGGACTTTGCTTCCCTATAAATTGCTCTAGCCTGACTTGCTAAGGTACGTACATACATTCTCTGCTGCGTAATTGCATTTAAGTATTTGCTAATCTCATTAGTAGGCAATTCTGTTAAATCTTTAGGAAGTTTTAAATACTCTGCATCTACATTCTGATTGTCAAAAGTGTTTACCCCTGTTTCTTTTAAAAATTCTTTAATTCTATCTAAATTTGTTTCCATATTTGAGTATCCTCCTTAATGATAATTCGTGCTGAACATTACACCTGCGGCATGTGTCTTTCCGTCTGACATTACCCATACATGAGCAGGTGTTTTCTTTACACGTACTTGAAAAAATCCCGCAGGTTTGTTATTACTTGTGTATCCCATACCTACCCCCCACGCAGGTTCAAGAGCTTTAGTCTTTACATCTAAAGTATAAATACTCTTCTGATTAAATTCTAAATAATCTTTACCATACTCATATTTAGAACTTGTTTTTGGCTTAATTTCTGCCTCTTTACCATTAATACTGACCTTTACTGTATCTTTAGTATTTACAACCAAGTCTGCGTCTTTAGGGCTGACTTTCTCTTTTGCAGTGATTGTATTAATCGTTTCTTTTTGTACAACCTCATGTATTACTGGCTTCTCTCTAACCTTTTCAACCTCTTTTATTTTGGGGTGTGTGTAGAAATATACACATCCCCCAAATAGGGCTAAAACCAACAGACTAATTAGAAACTCTTTTACTGATAACTGTGGAAATACCATTTAAAGCACCTACTGTAACAAATGTCCATAATACCCAAAAAACAATATTAGCTACTCCTGTGAAGAAAGAAGCTCCCCAAGCCCCAATATACATCAAACTTAAAATAAAGACTAATGCACCTAATACCAAGGTCAGAAAAATAATAAGAACTGCAAAAACATCTAGTAACTTTTCAATCATAATTAGCACACACCTTTCTATAATGGCAGCCATTACACATAAATGTCTTTTCTGCTGCTGGAACTTTTCGCCCCCTAACAGCGTCGTTTATAGCCGAGAACTTTTTAAGAGCTTTAGTAGTGGCTGCCTTATCTGTATAAGCAAACTCTTTCAACTCTTGTGTATCCTTATTCTCATAAAGAAATATAACTTTTTTTATAGGTTTTGGGTATTGTTCTAAAAAGTCAAGGGTGTTCTTAAAATCTTTAAACCTGCTGTTTACCTTATCCTTTTTGAAATGCACTTTTCCGTCTAAAGAGGTAGTATCTTCCAAAAAAGAATCTAGTTTATATAGATACTCTTGTTCTAACTCTTTGCGCTTTCCTAATAAGATTAAATTACGCATAGTATTTAAACAATACATGTAGATACTTGCCTGCATCTTATGTTCTGGTTTTGCATCTTTAAGCCCCGCAAATCCCATAGAATTAATGCTTTTAATTTCAAGCACTGCAATAGACCTATCTTTATCTAAAAGCAAACCATCTGTTGTTCCCATAATTTGATAAGCTTTATCATATAAAGGGGCTTCATCTGCTAAAAGAACACCACTTTGCAGAAGATAATTCTGTAAGCGAATATGTGTATAAGTACCATTGTCAAAGATTCGCTGTAAACGTGGTTCGTTACTAGGAAAGTCTGGCGGTAAACCTATACGTCCAAAGTAAACACTTCTACTACAATAACCAACGCTACTAGGACTGTTCCAACCATGTCCTCTATCAACACCTGCTTTTAAATTACGCAAAGTTTCTTCAATAGCAGGAATAAGTAACTTATCCGCTGTATCATTGGAAATTTTATTAATATTTTTTAAGCTTCCTTTTATCTTCATCCGTACCTCCGTCTATATAAAATTGAAAATCCGTTAATCTTATTAAACCCCAAACATTGCCATTTACATCAATCTCTCTAAAACCTTCAAACAAACCTTCAAAAATATCCTGTGTAATCTTTAAAGAGCTACTACACTTTAAAGATGTTTCCGTAATTTCTGTAAAGAAATCATAAACCCTAAAAAGTATAAAGTCACCAAGAGAACACCGAATAGCGAGTAAAGGAATCCTACCACTTTTCAATGCCTCCCCTCTAATCTTCTCTACAATTTTTGATTTTAAGATATAGTAATTTTTCCGAGTAGCTTTGCACTCTATCTGATAAAGGGAAGTAACTACATCTGATTTTGCCATCCAAAGTGCTCCACTAGCAATCGTGGTTTTGCCGTTGAGAGATTCTGCAATGAATCTCTCATGGGCTTCACTCATCTTCTTATTTTCAGTTTGTACCATCTTCGGGACTCCATAAAAGACAGAAATGTCTGTCACCCTCAGTAACAAGGTCAAACTCTGTAACATTACAATTTGTACAGCTCTTAAACTCATCATAATATTTACAACTTTCACACCTTGCGATAAATTTAGCACCCTTTTTTATTCTTTGTGCCAATTCTTTAGTATATCCCCTCTTAAAAATATTAATCAACTCCTATAACTTCTCAACAATCTCCATGAACAGTTCTTGGTTCTCTCTTAATTTAGCAACTACATTGTCCTGTCCTTGCCCCAGCTGCTCACCATTATAATAGAACCAACCACCACGGCGCTCAATCAAGCCTTTAGACATTGCAAGAATAACCAACTCTTTGCCTGTATCAATGCTTCCTCTTGGAAGTAGTGCATCATCTACATAAAGGTCATATTCTCCGTCACTAAAAGCCTTACCTGTTTTATTTTTCTCAATCTTCCACTTAATAATCCTTCCCACGGTTCTAGCGTTTACGCCAGTACCCTCACGAATAATATCACCTACACGTGTACGAATTTCAATAGCATTGGTGAATTTTTGGCTACTACCCCCAGGTGCGTACAATGGATTACCATAAGCACCAATCTTTTCACGTAACTGATTAATTGCCAATAAAGTAGTAGGCAATTTACCATTTCTTTCTAAGGAGTTGTTAATACTTTGAAACTTGCCATGAAAAACATTTAAAGCCTTTGCCCTAAGTCCCATTTGTACAGTGTCCTCTTGGTCTGTTTCAATCTCTTTAGTAGGCAGCATTGCTGCAATACTATCAATGACAATAAATTCAACCCCAGCACGTTGGAGAGCACAGGCAAGGTCTAAAGCCTGTTCCATACCCTCTGGCTGTACAAATATTAATCTATCATTGTCAATACCGTGGACTTCGCCCCAATCTGGGGAATAACTACCACATTCAAGCTGAATAAGTGCTGCGGTTAAAGGAGTGTCACCATCATCTGCAACAACCTCATAGGCATCTGCACCTTCCCCAACCAATTTTTTGCGCAGATTCTGCACAGCAGCAATAGCTTTATAAGCAAGTAAGCTTTTACCGCTGCTTTCCTGCCCTGCAAGTGTGATATAACGCCCACTCGGAAGTCCACCGCCCAATGCGTCATTTAAACCAACACTGCCTAAGGGGATTTTAAAATTCATATCCTCTCTAATATTTCGTCCCAATCTTATTGCATTTGTACCAAACTTCTTATTAATATCTTTAACTAATTTATCAATTTCTACCACTATTTTCACCTCTTATTTTGCATCATAATAGCTATGCCCATAATCTGGGACTGCCTCCAAAGGAATTGTCAGATTAATTCCACGGTTCTGTAAACAATGTTCCATATGATATTGTAAACGCTCCATTCCAAGCTCCACGTATTTAGTTGGACACATTAAGCCTAACTCATCGTGTACATTTAAAAATAAGTATGCACCTATTGCTTTAAGCACTGGGTCGCGGTCAACATCTAATGTAGCAAACATTGCTACGTCCCCACCTGCACCCTGGCTCATTACATTTACTGCAACACGCTCTAAGTAAGAAGATACTTTCTTATCACTGCTGTTAATATCCCATAAATGCCTTTTATGTCCACCAAGCGTCTTTACAAACCCATTTGACTGTGCAAAACGTATTACAGCTTTATCATAAGTATGCAAACCATAGAAACCTTCAAAATAACGGTCAATGTATTTCTGTGCTGTCTTTTGGTCTACATCCAAATTCTTACTTACCGCAACAGAAGTGCCGCCATAATCTACCAGTCCGTTGTCCAGTATTACTACTGGTGTCAGACTATGCCTTTAGAACTCGCTGCCAGTAAAAACCATATATTTTAGTTTTATTTCTAATAACCCCTCTAATACCACTTGTATCTTTAGGAAAGTAACCAAGGCTATTTAAAAACTTTAACACACTCTTTTTACTAATCAACGTATGTAATACATTGCCATCGCAATCACAAAGTAAATAGGTAACTGCATGATGCTCTTTTTGATGGCACTTCTTACATAGTTCATGTTCCCCATTAAATGTATTCGTAAGATTTATACTTAAAGTATAGCGATACATTATAAGTCGTTACACCGTCTTTTTACAAAGAAGTTCGGCACGGCGTTGACCATTAAGTTATGGCAATCTTAATGGCTTTCACCGTTATGAGAGGAATTTTACTTCACCATACCTTTAGCGAAGCCTATTTTTTTTGCAATTTGCCTTTTAGCAGGCTCACGCTTCTTTACGTCATTTGGATTCATGTTTGCAAGTTCTGGAAAAACGATAGTTGCAACTGTACCGTGCGGGTCTAAATTCTCCCTCAACATCTTTAAAAGCATCTTATCTTGTGACAAATGCGCCGTTAAGTATTTCTCCAAAGCATGATAGTCGCAAGCTATTACACTATAACCTTCATCGGCTATAAACAGTTTTCTTATTTCAAACCGTTCCCAAAAATCAAAGTAGGTTCTATCTTCCCCCGCTTTCGGCTCTTCTAGTGGGTGCGGTAGCTGCTGGAGATTCGGCATCTGACTACTAATTCGCCACGAATCTGTTCCTGTTAAATTCAAGCTACAATGCACTTTGCCATCACTATAAATATTCTCTCTTAACCCTATCATAAATGCACTAATAAGTTTAGAGAGTTTTTTATAAGTTACAAGCTCTGTAATAAAATCATGCGCTTTTGCATCAACATTTTTCTGCTTTAACAATGCTTTTAAAATATCTCCACCTGTTTTCGGCGTTTGTAACTCTTCATAGCCATACTTACCGCCTGTTGTAAACTCTATTGGTTTAAAGCCAAAGTTTACATCTACTAAATTATTATTGCAAGATTCTACGAACATTACATGTGACGGCTCATTCATATACAAGTTTTTAAGCTTAGTTTTTTCAGTCGTAGTGTATCCAGCACTTTCCATTTCAAAAGCATTTTGTGCGCTTGGAGTAAGCCTCATAACTTTCTTTTTAAAGCCAAAAAGGATTTCATAAAGATGTTGTCCACTATCGGGATTGAACTCCACTCCTGCCAAAGAAAACATTTTATATTTAGAGTTTTCTAATTCTTTCTCCGCAAGTTCCTGCATCTTATCCAGGGCAGCAATATCTACACTTACACCTTTTCTTTCCATTTTCCAAAGGGCTTTCATAAAAGGCATACGGCATTTAAGATATATGTCATAAGAATCATCTTCTTTTAAACCTTTTTCAAGCATTGGATACATTTGCTTCATAAACCAAACGTCCTCTGCTGAATACTGTGCACCTATTGGAATTTGAACATGCTGAAAGCTTGCATTATTAGTAGCCTTTAAACCCTGTGAAAGCTTTTCTTCTTTAGTAACAGTTTTAATGGTATCACTATAATGCGACTTTTCAACTTTAAAAATCATCTTAGTAACACTTTCAAGATTCTTTTCTACATTCTCATCTAGTGTATGCACCATTATTTGTGTATCTTGAAAAGTGTTTACGTCAAAGACTTTATAAATATCAATTCCTTCATTAGCTAGTAAATGTAAATCATAATCTTGATTATGTGCGATATACTCTTTACCGCCACGCTCCATAATAGTTTTAAGCTCTGCTGCAAACTTAAAAGAATCTACATTATAATAAGTTCCTTCAAATTTTTCTGGGCAAAAATCTGGAAACTTTTCAAGCTGTGATTTCTTCAAGAAAGAGAATCTGCCATTATCCTCATATTTTCCCTCGAACACATGTCTTACAGGAACGTAAAAAACGTCTTTAGATGTAGTATCATCAAAAGCATACGTAAAGCCTACTGTATAATCTTTACCTACAGCACGTACATTTAACCCAGATGTTTCAGTGTCCCAAAAGACTTGCTTTGCTTTTTTAAAAAGATTTAAAAAGTCATTTAAGGTATCTTCTTGAACAATATGTAATTTAAAATACTTTTGGTGATACATTTTGTGCCTCCAAAATGCGCTTACGTAATTTAGAATATGGCTTTACCTTTCCACGCACAATCTGCCTTTCAACAGTTTCTTGGCGAACTAAATCCATTCCCTTAGCCTTATAAGCTTTAAACTCGATTCTAAAATAGTTTATAAAGTCAAAAGTGTCGCAGCCCTCAGACACTGTTTCTGAAAAAGCTGTCATAAAAGCTTTATAGATACGCCAACCTTCTTTGATAGAAACATTATTAACCCTTGCGATATGCCTTGCAAATATTTCACCGTTTACTCTCATGTTTATATCTCCTTAAAAAGAAAGGGAGCTAATGCCCCCTCCCTAATAAATTACATTCTATTCAAGCTCTGTGGTTCTTCTACTGACGTAGCAAAGGGAATTTCCTCAGAATCACTAGAAACACCATAAGGTGTAAACAGTGCTTCAATTACATTATAGAAGCCACCTTCTTGACGCGCCAAATCTCTGTACTTTTCTGGAAGCTTCTCAATAAGCTTTTCAATAGCCTCAGCAGAAAGTTCATGCTGTCCCCAAAACTCTTCATCTTTACCATGTGGGCAACCATCTGCACGGTCAAAAGCATAAGGATTCTTTTTACCATTTTTACTTACATAATAAGCACGTCCCAGCAAGCCGTATTTCTCTTTACAACGCTCAATAGCTGCAATATCACTTGTACCACGTACCATTACCTTAATCTGGTCAGTGTATTGTACCTTTTTGCCAGTAGGCTTTCCGTCCTGCATTTCATCCTTTTCAGTAACAGTGCCATCCAATACAAGATATGCTGCACGTACAACAGGCTTGTTCGGTTTAGTCGGGTCGAAACTATCTGCTTGTTTACAACCTTGGCAATCTGCGTCACCAGTACAAACAAAGGTTCTTGGTGCTTTGCCTACCTTAATATTATGTGCCATAAAAGAAACAGGTTCATCTGTTAAGAAACGCATGAGTGCTTCTTGTCCGTCTTTTACATAGAAATCATAAATACCATTACTTGAAAAAGATGCTTTATGTGCATCTGCCAATTTTTGTGTTGCTTCAATACCTCTGTTAAAAAATCCCATTTTCATTATTATCATTCTCCTTCATAAAACTTAAAATTTCTCACTGGATAATTAATCAAATTCTTAAACATGAAATCTAATTCTTCTTTTGTACATTCTTGAACGTCTTTTTTACCTTCTGGAAAAATCACTTTCTTAAATACAAAATTGCCTTTTAAATTGTCATATAGCTTTTTACAACCTGCTTCCCCATACTTATCATTGTCAAGACAAAGAATAATTGTTTTAACGTCTAGTGATTTTAAAATCTCTAGCTGCGCCCTACTTATCTGCGCGCTTATAACGGAAAGCGTATTAGTAAACTGCATTTTATGCAGCCACAAGGCATCTAACAAGCCCTCAACTAAAATAAGCGTGTCTGACTTTTTATATAGATTTAGGGGAAACAACGTGTCTTTAGCTTTAAAATTATTATAAATTAGATACTTAGGGGAATTACCATAAACAACTCCATAATTCGGATTAGATTCATTTAGAACCGCTCTACCGCTAAAACCTAGTAAATTCCCCTTAGTATCGTAGAAAGGAATTGTAATACGTTTTAAATTACTATCCCACCCTAACTTAAAATTTATAAAATCTTGCTCACTAAAACCACGCTTTATCAAGTATGGGTGCGAAATTTCGCCGCTCCGAAAAGGGGCAAGTGCTGTGTGCGGAAGAAAGCTTGAAACGCTTGCCTTATCCTCACTATAAAGTGGGAACTTCCCTGCACAATCAACTTTACGAAAATCGCGATTAAAATAACTGTTGAGATATTCAATAGCTTCCCATTCTTGAATCTGCTTACAAAAAGCTACTAACTGAATTAAATTGAAGTGCCATCCACAAGCAAAACAACCTCCAATTTCTTTTGTAATAGAGATTCCACAGGAAGGATTATTCTCGCCATGTGAAGGACAACAAAACGTAACATTATCTCCACGTACTTTGATTTTTTCCAAACCTAGCTCTCTACACAAAGAAACCATTTCGTCTGCTAACATTTCTTAACACCTCATGTATCTATTATAACACACTTTTATAAGCGTGTCAATACCCACCTACTAAATTAAAAAAATCTTTTAAAAACTCACCAGAATTTCTAGGTTCAAAACAAGGTTTGTCACCTGTTTCATTAGCGACTATCTTTTTAAACTTATGGCACATACACATACCATTAAACTTTTGAGAATATTTACATTTATCACAATTCATCTATTCTACCTTCTTTAAGCTTATTGGCTCATCTTTCACTAAAAAGCCTTTATTTGTTTCAGAGTTATATGCTTGATGCACTACTTCATAATTCATTGGTGAGCTTGAAAAGTCCCAAGACATTGTAAAGGGTAATAAATGTTCACCGTCACGAATCTTAATGTTCTCTATTTGAATCTCTTTGGCTGCCCTTTGTACATCGTCCTGCTTCATAGCCCAAATACCGTCACAATATTGCTTTAAACCAGTTGAGTATGCAACAGTATTCTTATCAGTTAATTGTGATGTAAGAATGACTGGTATTTTTCTGCTTAAAGCAAATACTTTGAAAGCTTTCCATACACCAATAACTGCTTTCCAATCTTCTGGGTCTGCGCCCTCACTCAACAGATAACCGCCATCTACCAAAGCAATGTCTGGTTGAAAGTTATCTATTTTACTGATAGCTTCATCAACACCATTTGTAACAAGCTCAATACTAAGTTTGTCCTTGTATTTAGGAGCGTATTGTTCTAAGTATGTTTTGTACTGTGCTTCTTCATTTGCAGGTAATTTACCATTCTTCAAAGCATTATAACTAACACACGCCATGATAGCATCCATACGCTTTAAGAGCTGTTTAGGGGACATTTCTTTAGTAAGTAGCATTACTTTATACCCTGCCTTAATAAGATTGGCAGCTAAAATACAAAGCATCCAACTCTTGCCAGAACCAGATTTTCCGAGGAAAGTGTACAAGTCCATATCCTTTACACCGCCAGTTTGCTTATCTATTGGTAAAATACCTAATGGAATACCTGTCATACCGCCTGTTATCTTATTAAGCTCGTACTCTTTAAAGCGTTCCTCAGTCTGTCTACCAATATCCACTTTCTCGGCAAAAGTGAACTCTGTGTTGACTTCCATGAGTAACTTCGTTAAATCTGTATAGACAGAATCTACATTACCTGCATTTATTTTATCCGCAGCCCCCTCTAGTACAGACACCAACTTATTCTGCCTAATCTTCTTACGAACCTCGTCGCAATAGTAAGCAGTACATTCTCTAGCATCTACTAGAAGATTTACTTCAGGGAAGTGTTTCTTAAAAGTATCTAGGTCTGGTAATGTACCATAGTTAAGTTTGAAGTTACTTATCCACTTAAAGGCACGTTTGTTAGAGCCTGTAAAGTAGTTCTGTGTAATACCTTTATCAACTACAACGTCCCAATCCTTACTCTCTAGGAGTTTTAAAATTAACTTATTTTCTACTGACATTATAACAACTCCTTGAAAGACTCTAAGGAATACACATTATCTAAAAACGCACCTTTTGGGGTTTCGCAAATAAAATATTTAAAAAGTGACCTACAATCTACTGCTAAATCATTAAGATTCTCATACTGTATAAAGTCTGTATAGAATATATACCTACCAAAATACAAGTCGTCAAGCTCTGATTTTGTCTTTTTTAAATCCTTACTTATAATATAAATACTAAACCCAGCAGAATACAACTTTAGGGTTAAATCCCTATATTCCTGCTTAAAGGTGCGTTGTAACTTACTTTTCGTAAAAAAATCCTTTAAAGAAGGTTTTTTACTAAAAATTGTATCGTAATCGATAGCTACGATGGCCGCTACTCTATTAGAAAGTTCACCTTTTCTGTTCATTTAGCTTATTCTCCAAAGATTCTAAGGTCAATTCTTTAGCCAAAAGCTTTTGCCAGCAAGCTGTGCATAAAGGAAATTCTTGTTTTCCTGCAAAACCTGTAACATCTTTGCTTCCGCAATTAAAGCACTCATCTTTTTTAATCATATAATCACTTCCTTACTTTAAAAACTCCAAGGCTTTTTTATTACGAAAAGCCTGCTTTCTGCCATCCTCACCTAAAAGCTTAACCTTAACAAATTCTGAAAGCATAGAATAGAAAGTATTTCCATAACGCTCTTTTAACTGCACAGTATCTAAATTACTACAAATAATCGTTGGGTATCCTTTCGTAAATCTCTGCTTTAGAATATCCTCTAAGAGCGACTTTTCAGCATCTGACTTCAAACTTACTTCTGCACCAAGTTCATCAATTACTAAGAACTCTGCCCCAAGAAACTCGTTATAAGAATCATCCTTACTGAAAGCCTTGGAAATAAGTTCTTTAAAAGTTGTCATTCTGCATGTATGGTAATAAGAATAACAATATTGCAGTATAATACTAGATACGAATGATTTACCACAACCATTCTGCCCTATAAAAAGAAGTCCAACACAGTCCCGCAACATTTCATCACAATGCGTTGTATAACCACGTAACAGATGTTCCATTTGTTCGTTGGGAAACCGATAATCTTTCCAAGAAAGACCTTGGTACATAATAGGGATGCCCATTAAAGATAAGGCTTCTCTGCTTAAAAATGTTCTCCTAGAACTCAATTTCGGCAACATTCTCACCTCTTGTATTTTCCCAACCGCGCAATTCCTTATCCTTAAAGTGCTTCTTCCAAAAGTTAGCACGATTATAAATGGAATTTGCCCAACCAGACGAAAGTAAGTAAATACCGTAATCTGTATAGGGGATTTCTTTATCATTACTAGAAATGCGCTCTCCACTATCCCAAAGATAGTCTATCATTAATTTAACCTCTGTATTAGTATAGGACTTCATTACTGACTTCAAAATGGCATTATCCTTATATTGAACTGTGACATACTTTATGTCACGCTGTTTCGCTTTATCCTTCCAATAACGCAGAAAATCAGTAGGAGTAAAGACAGAAACATCTACATCTGATTTAATAATGCCACTTGCTTTCGGTGTGACTACTGCCCTACCAAAGAGGGCAGCACTCATTGCTTTATTAATGTGCATTATCAGAAACCAAATCTGTAATTTCAGCGTTGATAAATTCATCAATTTCTGCGCTTAATTGTTGTTTAGTAAACTCAATTTTAGAGTCCTCTACAATTCTCTCCATGCCAAGCTCAATCCTAGCACTCTCATAGTTACCTAAATTTTTTGTAAAGCTTTTAACAACTCTAACTAAAGTTTCACCCTTTTCCATTACATTAACTCCTTTCTAACTACTTTATCAAATTCCTCAAACCAACGTACTTTCATAAATTCCATGTTAGGTGTAGTCTTTGTCATACCACATTCGAGTGCCGTCATTGCAAGACACTCAATCATACCTCTAGTGTACCATGACCTATTCTTTGTTTTAATTGGGGACTCTGGCATATAACCATTTTTAATCCACAAATGAAAGCACATATAAGTTCTGGGTATTCCTACATTGGCAAATGCTTCTACCAATTTACCACTTGTATAAACAGTCATTTCTTTTCCGTTTATAATCATCTTCCTGCCATTTGTCGCCCACTCTTTAAAGTGGGCAGAACATCTGCGCTTATTCGGAAACTTCTTCCGCTTTCTTCCCTTTTTGCGTGGTAAGGGCATATGTAATCTTCCTTTCAAATATCTTATTCATATCTTCATCGGAAATAACGCCGTCTGCAATAAATCCTTGAATCGCATCTACATCAAAGACTGGTTCATAGGAAACAACCTTATCAAATAAATCTAAGCGTCTTAATACCTGTGTTGCAAGTTCTTCATTAATTCCAAGAGATACCCTTTGCTGCTTTTTAAAGCTTCCGTTCGGTGTGTTAAGCCAAACATTACCCATAGTATCTTTAACACCTTGCGTGTCAAAATATTCATCTAACTGCTTCTTAATCTCTGCCTTTTTCTTTTTAGCATCATTTTCTACTTTACTGAATAAGGCATACGCATCATAAAGCTCAGTCAATGTTGTTTCTTTTGGTGCTTCATTTAAATCAACAATTTGCTTCTCTTTGGTTGGAATATTAATTTTCATTCTTATTCTCCTTGCGCATTTTTGTCCACAAACGGCGTTCTACTGCATTATTGGGCAACCATTTACGGCTCTTTGTGCACATTGGAATACGTCTTTTAAAATCCTTAAATTGTTTTTCGTCCATTCTTAAAACCTCCAAATAATCTTTAAATAAACATTTCTCAATGTCTGTAACTAATTATACCACACACTTTAAAAGTTGTCAATAGGTATTCCAAGAGATTTATAACATTCTACACGCTTAGACCAATGGTTTTTAATGGCTACCATTAAAGGATGTTGGTAGTCAAAAATATAAACATCAGTCTTTCCCTCAACTGTTCTCCGCAACCTTCCAAGTGCTTGTATCAAGTCTTTGTCATTTGCAATATCTGCTACCAAAAACCCATATTCCCAAGCTTTAACATTTGTACCCTCACACGCAATGGAAAGCGTTGCTAATGTTACAAGAACTTCCTTACTTTCAGCACGTGCTTTAATATCTGCCTTTGAATCAGACATATTCCCATAAAATTTCTGAATTTTAGGGCAGGTAGGAATTAACTTATTATAAAGAAGTTCTAGCTGCTCAATAGTTTTACAGAAAACTATGCAAGACTTGTTCTGCATATAAGCATTTTTAATATCCTCACAAACTAAGTTATTAAATTCCTCATCTGTTGCAATTTTATCATAAGCATCATGCAAACGTAATGGATATGGCTTCACAAGACCTTCTGATACAAGCTCTTCCATTTTTAATACCCATTCAATAGTACCACGTTTATAAGTTTTGTGATTGCAGACATAATCTTCTATAGTTCTCTTTGTGTGTACACTATAATACGCCTTTTTAGGCCGCCAAAAAATATTGCTTTTCCTGCTTATGACATGAATGTTCTCAGCAGGAATTATTGCATCTGTTTCACACATTGTCCCATCAAATAAGGTTCTGCCGCAGAGTAAGTCAATAACATCTACTAAGCCATCATTACGCATTTTAGTAGCTGTCAGACCTAACCTAATGTATGCAGGGAACTCATTAAGAACTTGATAACTAACTGCACCTGCACGATGTACCTCATCTACAATCAGCATGGAAATTTCATTATGCAATTTTTTAAGCTTATCCGCACCTAAACGAGAAAGTGTTTGTATTGTAGTAAGTGTAATATGTTCACCAATTTTGAATACCTTACCTTTAACCAAACCAATATCCAAAGCATCATTATAGGCTAGTTTTGCATCTTGAATCCAGCCATCTACTAAATCATCTTTATTTACCACGATTAAAGTTTTCTTACCTAATTTACCTGCCAAATAAAGACCGCAAATACTCTTTCCAGTACCTGTTGGTAAAACAAGTGTTCCTAAGCCCCTAAAAGTAGAAACTGCTTTCTTTTGAATATCACGTAATTCTAATTGAAAAGGGGGGTATTCGACAACATCATCCTTTGCGTCGCTCTTAACAAAAACCGCACAAGGACGTGCCTCGTACCCCAAAGGAACTAAAATATCATTTGAAATTAGTTTATAGTATCTTAATTTTGAAGGAATACGCACACTTCCCCACTTACTGTAATGGATAGCACTCTGATATTGTGGGTTATCAAAAGTTAAATCTTCTTTAATCTTAGAAAGCTGTTCAAGAGTTAATCCTTTAAACAACTTCTGCCCCTGTTTTTCTTCATAAGTTATCATTTATATCTCCCCTAAATTTATTAACCAACTCCCAAAACGCCTGCACTTCTTTACTGTTTAACTTAAAAAAATTTAATGTAATGTGTGGGATTCCTGCATCATCTAAATAAGCAATTTCAATATGATTATCCTTCTTAATGACAATTCTCTCATCTGAATTAACGCCTACTAACATTTTTAATGTCCCTCCAAATCACCATCTAAGGCAATTATTAGCCTATCTGTATTTGCTCCGAAAACTTTTAGGTAAATGTCACAATCCTCTGCATGATATAATCTACCTGTATCTGTTACAAACACCAATTCACCGTCCGCATCACTGAGCCTTAACAATCTTTCACAAAACTCTGATACTTTCATTTATTCCTCCTTACAATTCTGTTCCACTATTTTCAAACCCCACCTATCAGGCGAATTTAATAGTAGGATACAATCACCAGAATCACTAGCTAAAACACAGTCCGAGCAGTCTGTACCTTTGCATGTATTATGTAATAAATTCAATGCTTCTAAAACTGCATCTCTTTTTTCTTTAGATAAAGGAAACTTTTTGCTTACAATATCTTTTAAAGATATGTAAGCGGTGGAACAGATGCAGCTATCGTAACCTGCTACTCTAAGCATATCACCTTCAATAGAAACAGAAGCGTCCATTGGATGCCCCTGCAATATTTTAATCAAATCTACTACTTTCATCTCTAAGACTCCTTTCATTTTTAAACTATGGTTAGTATAACATATTACACAACATCTGTCAAGAATAAAAAATAAGGGGTACTTTTGTACCCCTAAATTACCATCTTGATGTATACCCACGGCAGTCTATGTGAATCCAATCACCATAGTATCCAATACCTAGCTTATCTTTTAAGCCCCAAGCATCCGCAGCTACCAACACTGTATCTGCTAATGCTGTATCTGTATCGTCTTGCCCTGCTATATGTATGTCAGCAGCACAGCCTTGTGTATGCAAGCTTCCCCCTGTACCACCAACTAGGGCGTTAATATACTCTGTACGATAACCGCTTTTATATCCTGCATTTGTAGTATTAACTACCCAGTTTGGATTCCAATCCCTTAGCATATCCAATATCTTAAAGAGATTTGCAGTTCTCTCATCATCTGTACAAAGTCTACCACCTTCTGTCCAAGCAAATGGATTTTCGCTGCGTTGTAAGCAGTCCCATTCATTTACTGTCCAATGTTTACTTTTATACATCACGTTTCACTTCCTTGCCTAAACAACCTTCTGGCGTATTATAACGAGAATTAATGTATTTATTACCAAGCTGTACGAGTACCGCACCACCAGTAGCAAACGCAAATTCTGCATAATTGCCCCAAAAATGTCCTGTTAATGCAAGAATACAAGAAAGCACTAAAAATGTTACATAACCAAGTGTTATTAATATCCTTGTTAAACTGAGGATTCCACCCTCTTTAAAAACTTCTAGCCAACTTTTCATATAATGCACTCCTTACTTTGAAAAGAAATTATGAATTAAACTTATAACTAAAGATATTATAGCAGTAAGAATAGACACTCCTTTATACAGAGTGCCTATCTTATCTTCCAATAATTTTGAAAAATCCAACTGTCTATCTCTATTAAGTTTACGTTCTTGGTCTAAGGACTCCCCTAAACCTTTCAAAGAGGCTTCAAGAAAGGCAATATTTTTGCCTTGCAGTTCAAGCTTTTCTCTAACTGCATCTATCTCTTTCATATCTCTTTCTTGACTATGCTTGATTTCAGCACAATCGCTAGTGGACTTCAATAAAGCTTCTAGTAATTTATCCTCTTTATCCATTCAATCACCCTTCTACGCAATTTTTACAGCGGTGAAAGAAGTGCTTGTTACCGTTCCCGCAGCTGTCAACTGTACTTGCAGTGAAGCTACATTATTGATAGCTTTGCAAGAAGGTAGAACCGTAATCAAAGTGGTAAAACTTGCAGGGAATGTAGTAGCTACCACACCTGTCGCAGTAGCACTAGCACCAGGGACTGCTACACCGTTCTTAACCAAGCGTAGGGAAATATCCCCCGCCGCAGTAGGTGTAACATTCGCATTAACAGTGACTAAGTAAGTTCCTGCTTTACGTAAAGTAATTGTATTACTACCTGCTGTAAATAAAATTCCTTGATTGCAACAACTATTGCAACCGCTTACAGCTTTTGTGTCGTATACTAAATACCCATCAGCTACCACTGTCTGAGTGACAGAGTTAATAGCATTTAAGTAAGCCATTCCTTATCCCTCCTTTAAATAAAGGGGTGAACTAACACCCCAAGTTATTTAAACACAACCACAAACATTATTTGCTGCGCTCTGATAAGGAGAGCAGGTTAAAAATGCAGGCTGCGGGAAGGGTCTAAGCGCACCAATTAAGGCTGCACTTTGCGCTTGTTGACTAAGCTGGAAATTAGCAGTCTGCAAATCTCTATCTCTGTCAGCAAGTTTATCACGAAGTTCTTGAATGGTATTAGCTACCATTACTGCACGTGTCTTTTCACCATCCGCATTAATTGCGTTCACAATTTCACAAGTATTCTTATAGTTTTCAGCTCTTACAGAATCTATGTTGCGATTTGTGGTGCAGCAACAATCTTGTGCAGCAAAGCGGTTTTCTGCGATTTGATTACCTAACTGATAACCATTCGCCATTAAATCACGCTGTACTCCATTGAAACCGTTTAACATAGTTGTGTTCTGTGCATAAAAGCCGTCACACAGACCATTTTGAATACCTGCTATACCTCTTTGAACAGATTGGTTATCAAAACCTGCTTGCAGGTCGCTTCTAGTTAAGGCTTCGTTTAAACCCCTGTTATTACCGAAACCATTTCCCCATCCGCCCATTAAGGCAAAGATAACAATAATCCACATGAACCACATACCACAACCATTACTCCAATCGTTGTCATATCCACGGTTCATATTCATTACAGGAACAACACCAGTACCTTCCATAGTAAGTACCTCCTATATTGATTTATTTTCAGCCCAATCTTCTAGCCCGCGCGTCTGCTAAAATCTTAGGTTAAATTGTGAAAGAAAATTATTTAAATCATTATCACTCATACCTTTTGTATGCGCAATATTTCTAACTATTTGTTGCAACTGTTCAGGGCTTTTCCCCCGTCCCATTTGCATAGCTTGGTTAAATAGGGGATTGCCACCAAACATTTGTTGCATTAACTGCATGGGATTTTGTGACCCCTGTACCATTCCCATTAACTGCATCGGATTCATCATTTAGTAGCTCCCCCTTCCAACCTATTCAAACTATCCTTTAATTCTGCAACTTCACTTAGCAACACCTCTAAGTCGTCTTTAGTTGCAAAATTTGCAGGGCTTATTTCCCTCGGTTCATCCTTACTTAAAATAAATACTTTATAATCAACTTTACCCTCATTTGTAAACTGTTTTGTATAAATTCTGTCCTGCTGCGTATCTACAAAAACCTTAAGGCTTCCATCATAATCTACAGCGGCAGATTTAACCTCATCAAAACTTGCTACAAATGCGGTTTTTGGCATTTGAGGTTTATTTGGGGGCATTACTTGTTGTCCCTGCTGAAAACCTTGCTGCCCAGATTGATTCATATTAAAATATGGGTAATTCATATAACCTTGCCCAAAGTAATTATTATTAGGATACATTTCACACCCCTCCTCAACTTACATTTTAATTATAGCATATATTTTAAAGGGTGAATAACTAACTTTTAACAGTCTGATAATACAATGTTAATCAACTTTTTAATATCATCTGGTAATATCTCAAAATCTCGTTGCATTGTAGAAAGCATTTCATGTCTTGCAAAACTAAGATAATTATTAAGAGAATCAAAGGACATTCCTGCATCCTCTGCTATATCATAAATACTTTGCTCTTCAATGTACCTCAAATATAATACCCTTTCAACCCGCTTGTGTAAACCAAGTGCAGGTATTAAAGGTTTAAGTACATTCTTTGACATTTTATTTAATCTATTTGCAAAATTTCTTCCATCCATTAGTCCACCCTCTCAATATTACACATTTAATATTATAGCTTCAACTTCTTCTTTATTCTGCGCTGCTTCAACTTTTTCTTTCGCTATACGGTAGGCAGTATGCAAAGCATTGCTACGTACCGCCACAGCAGCGATTACCATACGTAAATCGTCGGCAGTCACAGGGACTTCTTTGTTGTCAGCGGTAGTCCACATTAAGTCAGCACCAGTGCCTTGTACAGACAGGGCAACAATAGCTGCATTAATGCGGTCACGTGCCTTGTCATCGTAATCATAGCTGTTGCCGTTGTAGGTAATCGGCTCAACCTCTTTTGCATCCCTCTCGGCTTTAAGCTCTGCGATTTTGGCAACCTTAATTTCTTGCAGCGTCGGGAGTGGTAAAGTTACCACTTCGTAATAAGTGCCCCTATCCTCAATAGTTGCTTTGTTTTGATTACACCAAATAGCACAATCAGTGTAATTGCTCATATCAGTTTTATAGATTTTTGTGCCTAACATAATAAATTAAGCCCCCTTACCTTCTGTGCGCCAATACATATCATAGTCCCATGAGGCAGTGTACATAGAAAAACCTGTTGTAGTCTTTGTGGTTAGTTTTGGTGTAGAACCATTTTCTCTAGCTAGCATACAAGCAAACGTATATTCATTATCTACGTAAGGCTTCAAAAATGTAACAGTTAAAGCCGTGTCTCTTTTCTTTTCAAAATATCCACCTTGTTCTACCCAACCATCTGACCATACTCTATACCATTCAGTGCCGTTGCGGTAAGATTCTACCACCCATGCATTACCAGCCTTGTCAACCTTGTTTGTTTCCAATGCACTTATACGTGTTTCAGTTTGTGTTAGTCCTTGTGCTAAATTAGCCACATCCGTGCTACCAACATTTGTAACAGTGCCATAAGCCTTTACACACCATAAGCCTACGATGGATGGTGGTTGTACAGTATCGGATGCACCGTAGATGGGATTAGAAAGAAAAGCGTTAAATATAATCGCATCTTTTGAAAAAGTATTTGCCTTATGCTCACCCGCCCAATGTTCTTCTTGCCCTTCTTGTATCTCAAACACACCATTTAGAATGCTTGGATATAAGTTTCTATTATTAGCATTTGATATAGGAGCACCAGCTAGTCCCATACTTCCTGTAATATTCGGCAATCCAGCAGTCAAATAGCCACCAACCTCACTAATGCTACTAGCACCCCGCACCCAGCATTTCAGCGCAGGAACTCTAAATGTAGTGCTACCATCACCGCTACTGTAAAACGGCACATTTCCACTATTACTGACCGCAAGTTCCTGCCACTCTGACTCAGCCTTTAAATATCCTGTCTGTTTCTGTACCCATTCCCAAAGGTCTGAATATGCTAATCTGCTATAAAGACCACCTTGTAGCGGCAAACTTCCTGCGGGTATGTTTGGGTTCATTGTAAAGTATTCAAACCCTACTGGCAAACCTGTTTCTTTTAAATTAAGCTGTAACCACTGTACTGTATTATCTACTACCATTATTATTCACTCCTTAGAATCTTCTCTACTTCTTCTACCGTATATCCAATTTCTGCTGCCTTACTTACCCCCCTCAATTCATAACGATAGAATACCCCTTCATCGTCAGAGGGTTCTGTTTTATGAGTAGCATCTTCTTTTTTATTAACCTTAGTTTCTTCAATGAAGAACCATTCCTTGCGAGGTAAAAGACTTTCAAAGTCTTTCTGCCAATCACTTTTAGGGAAATGTGTTCTCACGTACTCATAATCTTCTTTTGTGCTTAAATTTTTTGGATAACCTACCATACTAATCCTCCTTTTTAGTTCCCTTTCCAACTCTTTAATCTTTATTTGTAATCTAAAATTATAACTTTTAGCGTACCTTAAATACCCCATTCTGCTTCCCACTTTAGAAAGCATTTGTTCATAGTTCCCATAAGATAGCTCTTTCCATAATGCTTTTATTTGTTTATGGACTCTTTTTGCTGTCCTTTTACGCAAAAGAATCTTACCACTGGGAAATGCTTTATACCCTAAGAAATCTACTCCACACTTCGTAGGAAATACCCGACACTTACTCATCTTTAATTTTAATCTTTCCTTACAAAAGTTCTCTATCTCCGCAGCTACACTATGTAACCACTTTTTATCATTACTGTAAACAACAAAATCGTCGCAGTATCTTACATATGCTTTTGCATGGAAACAGTACTTAATAAGGTTATCTAAAGGGTTCATATAAAGGTTTCCGAACCATTGTGAAGGATAATTACCAATAGGCACACCGAAATCTCCTTCTGGGAACTCTTCTTTTAATGTTTGAAGCTTCTGTTCCATCATATGTTTATCACTTGCCTTGCAGCACTTTAAAAAATCTAGATTCCTTTCCCGCACAGAAACACTATCTACTATTAAGTCAAGTAGCTCCAATACGTCCTTATCTTTGATTTTCCAACGGAAACTTTCCTTTAGTATTCTATGATTAAGGCTTGGGTAAAACTGACTTATATCACATTTTAAGCAGTATTTGTAATTCTTTACGTATATAGTGCTCTTTAACATTCCTTTATGTTGCCCCTTACCCTTCCTGCATGAATAAGTATCATAAATAAACCTACTGTCCCATATAGGCTCTAATACCCTCATTATGCAGTGAAATATTATATTATCTGGATAAAAGGGTAATATGTAAATAAGCCTTAGCTTAGGCTCATAAATTGCTTTTATATAATATTCCGAAACTTTATACTCCTTGTTTACTAACAATTTGTGAATCTTTTCTACATATTCGTCTATATTATTGAGTACCTTCATTACCGCAGGGCGCTTTTTCTTATGTTTTGCAGCGCTTAAAATACTCTCCTTAATATTTTCTTTATCTATAATTTTAGTTCATAAATTCCCAATTCTTTTCAAGTTTATTTCTCCTTTATTTAAAGATACGGAGTTTTATAGAATGACGTTCGTTTACACTACTAGCCCTTCTATACTCCTGTTGTGTGTTTTTCTATACAGTATTTCTCTGCTAGAATGGATTGTGGTTCAGCCGAAGGAATAGCTCTCTCCGTATCGCAAGCGCCGCGACCGCCATAATTAGCATTGACATTAGCTGAGGAATTGTTGCAATTCACTGACTGCGAACTACAAGAACTGCTGTTATCCCAGTTACCGCCTAGTTTAGCTCTTTTAACAACCACAACCCAGTATATTCAAGACTACTTCGTGTTCCTTAACAACTTCATGTAGCCGTATACCTAGTTCTAATAGAACTTTGCGACCTTCGGCTCGCAAGCGCCGCGACCGCCAAAATAAGCACTGACAAGAGCCGAGGAATGGCTGCAAAACACCGACCGCGAACCACAAGAACCGCCGTGAACCCAGCA